>Ga0207643_10000039_pt1 | contig 86154 bp, 86 predicted proteins | sample KBSMisM62_FD_184313 | JGI IMG/M metagenome (GOLD analysis project Ga0207643, IMG submission 184313) | Miscanthus rhizosphere microbial communities from Kellogg Biological Station, Michigan, USA - KBS Miscanthus M6-2 (SPAdes) (version 2) | ecosystem: Host-associated > Plants > Roots >... | reverse complement strand
CTCGGCCGGACCGTCCCGGCGCGTGAGCCGGGGGTCGAGCAGGTCAGCCCTGGGCTCGGCCGGACCGTCCCGGCGCGTGAGCCGGGGGTCGAGCAGGTCGGCCCTGGTCGCGCCGAACCGCGGCTCCGGCCGCTCGGGCGTCAGGCCCGGGGCTGGCGGGGGCGGCAGTCGGGACTCGTCCGCGCCGAACCGGGAACCGCCCAACCGGGAACCGCCCAACCGGGACTCGCCCGGCTCGGCGAGCGGGGCCCGGAGGCGCGACTCGCCACTGTCCACAAGCGACCCGCCGGAGCGCGGCTCGACCAGATCCGCCCGGGTCGCGCCGAAACGCGGCTCGCCGCCGCCGAACGGGAGCTCCGCAAGACCCGCACTCGAACCGCGGAACCGCGACTCGCCGCCGTCCCCACGCCGCCCACCGAACCGGGACTCGATCGTCGGGCCGCCCGGCCGGGACTCGCCCGCCGCTCCGACGAACCCGGACGCGGTCGTCGGCCCGCCCAGCCGTGACTCGCTCGTCGGCCCGCCCAGCCGGGACTCGCTCGCCGGCCCGGCGAACCGGGACCCGCTCGTCGGCCCGCCCAGCCGGGACCCGCTCGTCGGCGCGCCCAGCCGGGACTCGATCGTCGGCCCGCCCGGCCGGGACTCGCCCGCCGCCGGCCAGGAGTCCGCCAGATCGGCGCGGGTTGCGCCGAAGCGCGGCTCGCGGCGATCGGCGCCGAACCCGTCCGGCGCGCGAAAGCCGGACCGGCCGGCCGTGTCAGGCGCCGGCAGCCCGCGCGGATCGCTCGGCCGGAGGGAGTCCCGAGGCGCCGACGGCGGCCCGCCGTACCCGGGCGGCTCCGCCGCACCCCCCGGCAGCCCGACGTCGACGACCCGGTAGGTCTGACGGTCGCCGCTGTCCTCGACGGCGCGCGGAGCGTACGGGTGGCGGGCCGGTGGGTCCGGAAGCGGCGCGGGCGGCTCACCGGACCCGCGCGAGTGACGTCCCATCCCGGCGCCCTCCCCAACCCGGCTCGGCCACGAACGAGGAATGAGAACGCTTCCGGCGCCCGGAGAGCAAATCGCGTGGCGTAGCGTGACCGGCGTGACGGTGGCGGTGTCGCGCGAGGTCGGGCTCGACTTCGTCCGGGAGTGGGTGGAGTTCACGGATCCCGCCGACGCGGAGCACGTGATCCGGGCCGACCTCACCTGGCTGTGCTCGCGCTGGACGTGCATCTTCGGTCGCGGCTGCCACGGCATCGACAGCGAGCGACCCGACGACGGCTGCTGCACGCACGGCGCCTTCTTCTCGGACACCGCCGACGAGAAGCGGGTCAACCGCGCCTCGAAGGAGCTGACCCCGGCCGACTGGCAGTTCCACAAGGTCGGCACCAAGCGCGGGATCACCGTGCGGGACGCCGTCGGCGACGACGACCGGCGCCGGCGGACCCGGACCGTCGACGGCGCCTGCCTGTTCCTCAACCGGCCCGGCTTCGCCGGCGGCGAGGGCTGCGCCCTGCACGCGCTGGCCCTGCGCACCGGCCGGCACCCGCTGGAGACCAAGCCGGACGTCTGCTGGCAGCTGCCCATCCGCCGCGAGCAGGACTGGGTCGAGCGCCCGGACGGAAGCAAGGTGCTGGTCTCCACGGTCACCGAGTTCGACCGCCGGTCCTGGGGCGAGGGCGGGCACGACCTGCACTGGTGGTGCACCTCGTCGCCGGACGCGCACGTCGGCGGCGAGCGCCTGTACGTCTCCTACCGGCCGGAGCTCGTCGCGCTGCTCGGCGAGCCCGCGTACGAGCAGCTGTCCGCGCTCTGCACGGCCCGCGTCGCCACCGGCCTCATCGCCCCGCACCCGGCCGGCGAGACGGGCTGAGCCGCCCGAGCCTCCGGTCAGGTCTCGAACTTGTAGCCAAGCCCCCGCACGGTCACGAGATGGCGCGGGTTGGACGGGTCGGGCTCGATCTTGGCTCGCAGCCGCTTCACGTGCACGTCCAGCGTCTTCGTGTCGCCCACGTAGTCGGAGCCCCACACCCGGTCTATGAGCTGGCCGCGGGTCAGCACCCGGCCGGCGTTGCGCAGCAGCAGTTCGAGCAGGTCGAACTCCTTCAGCGGCATCGGCACGGTCCCGCCGTCCACGGTGACCACGTGCCGCTCCACGTCCATCCGGACCGGGCCGGCCTCCAGTGCCGCGGCCGCCGACTCCTCGGCCGTCTCGGCGCCGCGGCGGCGCAGCACGGCCCGGATCCGGGCCACCAGCTCGCGGGACGAGAACGGCTTGGTGACGTAGTCGTCCGCGCCGAGCTCGAGCCCGACCACCTTGTCGATCTCGCTGTCCCGCGCGGTCAGCATGATCACCGGCACGGTCGAGCGCTGCCGCAGGGTCCGGCACACCTCGGTGCCGGACAGACCCGGCAGCATGAGGTCGAGCAGCACCAGGTCCGCACCGGACCGGTCGAACTCGCTGAGCGCATCCGGGCCGGTGCCGGCCACGGCCACCTCGAAGCCCTCCCGGCGGAGCATGTACGACAGCGCGTCGGAGAACGACTCCTCGTCCTCCACCACGAGCACGCGGGTCACGGGGTTCCTCTCTGGTCGGGCGCACCGGCCCGTACGGTCTCGGCGGGTGCCGACGCCGCCTCGTCGTCATCGTCCGGCGGCCGGTCGAGATCCGAACCGGCAACGGGCAGCCGCAGCGTGAACGTGGAGCCTGAGCCCTCGACGCTCCACACGCTCACCCCGCCGCCGTGGTTGGTGGCGATGTGCTTGACGATGGCCAGGCCGAGGCCGGTGCCGCCGGTGGCCCTGGACCGGGCCGGGTCGGACCGGTAGAACCGCTCGAAGACCCGCTCCAGGTCGCGCTCGGCGACGCCGATGCCCTGGTCGCTGACCGAGATCTCGACGTACCCGTCCCGGCGCCGGGTGCCGACCGCCACCCTCGTGCCCGCCGGGCTGTAGGCGATGGCGTTGTCGACGAGGTTGACCAGCGCGGTGACCAGCTGGCCCTCGTTGCCCCGCACGCGCAGCCGGCTCTGGCCGCCGGACACCACCGCGATGCCGGCCGACTCGGCGGCCAGCCGGGTGCGGTCGACGGCCTCGGCGACGATCTCGTCCACGTCCACCACTGCCGGCGACGGCAGCGGCTCGGCGCCCTGCAGCCGGGACAGCTCGATCAGCTCGGCGACCAGCCGGCCGAGCCGGGTGCCCTCGTGCTGCATCCGGCCGGCGAACCGGCGGATCGCCTCCGGGTCGTCGGCCGCGTCCTGCACCGCCTCGGCCAGCAGGGTGAGCGCGCCGACCGGGGTCTTCAGCTCGTGCGAGACGTTCGCGACGAAGTCCCGGCGGACGGCCTCCAGCCGGCGGCCCTCGGTGACGTCGTCGAGCAGCAGCGCCACGTAGCCGCTGTCCACCAGCGGCGCGACCCGGGCGCTGACCGCGATCGGCTCCCGACCGAGCCGGCCGCGGGTGTCGACGACCGCGTGCCTGGCCTCGCCGTCGCGGCGGGCGGCTCGGGCCAGCCGGTGCAGGTCCTCGACGACGACCCGGCCGCCGCGGACCACGCCCATCTGCCGGGCGGCCGGGTTGGCCAGCACCACCTCGCCGGCGGGGTCGAGCACGACCGCCGCGCTGGGCATCACCTCGAGCACCCGGCGGGCCAGCAGGGGCGGGGCGGCGTGCGGCACCGGGGTCGGCACCGGCGCCGCCGGCGCGGGTGGAACCCGGTGCCGCCGGTTCATCAGCAGGACCGCGACGAGGAGGCCGGCAACCAACCCGACCACCAGGGCGGCGGCGATGGCCACGATCTCCACAGCACCGATCGTACGGTCGCCGCAGCCGCCGGCCGGTGCCTCACCGGGGCCGACGAAGCCTGTCCGGCCAGGAGTTCATCCGGCGTATGGGCGGGGTTCACCGGCAGACCGGCCGGGTGACCCGGGCCGGACTAGGCTCCTCAAGGAATCCCTGGGAGGTGTGTCGGTGCGCAAGACGTTCCACGGGGAGCTCGACCAGATCGGTCGCATGCTCGTCGACATGAGCGAGGCGGTCGCCGTCGCCGTGGACGACGCGACGTCGGCGCTGCTCGACGCCGACCTCTCGCTGGCCGAGAAGGTGATCTCCGGGGACGCCGGGATCGACCGGCTGCGCGACGACCTCGACGCGCGCGCGCTCGACCTGCTGGCCCGGCAGCAGCCGGTCGCCGTCGACCTCCGCATGGTGATCACCAGCCTGAAGGCCGCGGCCGACCTCGAGCGGATGGGCGACCTCGCCCTGCACGTCGCCAAGGTGGCCCGGATGCGCTACCCGGCCTCGGCGGTGCCGGACGACGTGCGCGGCACCATCCGGGAGATGGGTCAGGTCGCGCTCTCGATCGTGGAGAAGACCCGGCAGGTGCTCGAGGGCCAGGACATCTCGCTGGCCGAGCAGCTCGAGCGCGAGGACGACGCGATGGACGCGCTGCACCGGCGGCTGTTCGCGCACCTGCTGTCCGGCGAGTGGACGCACGGCATGGAGCCGGCCATCGACATCACGCTGATCGGCCGCTACTACGAGCGCTACGCCGACCACGCGGTCTCGGTCGCCCGCCAGGTGATCTTCCTGGTCACCGGCGAGCCGGCACCGCTGCCGTCCTCGCTCGACACCGGCGCCACCGAGACCGCGCTCGGCGTCTGAGGCGATCCCTACCGTCCGACCCGGCGCAGCGCGTCCGGGGTCAGGTCGGCGATCCGCGGGTAGCCGTCGACGGCCATGATCAGGTCGGTCTCGGCCAGCAGGCAGCGCAGCACGTGCTCGATGCCGGCCTGCCCGCCCACCGCCAGCCCGTACGCGTACGGCCGGCCGACGCCGACCGCGGTCGCGCCGAGGGCGAGCGCCTTGACCACGTGCGCGCCGCCGCGAACGCCCGAGTCGAACCAGACCGGGACGGCACCGGCCGCCTCGACGACGCCGGGCAGGCAGTCCAGCGCCGGCAGCCCGCCGTTGGCCTGCCGGCCGCCGTGGTTGGAGCAGTAGATCCCGTCCACGCCGGCGTCGACGGCCCGGCGGGCGTCCTCCGGGGCGCAGATGCCCTTCAGCAGCAGCGGCAGCCGGGTCAGCGACCGCAGCCAGCCCAAGTCGGACCAGGTCAGCGCCGGGGTGCCGAACAGCGATGCCCACAGCGCGGTGGCCGCCTGCGGGTCGGCCTCCGGCGGCGCGGCCAGCTTGGACCGGAACACCGGGTCGGTGAAGTAGTTGGCCAGGCACAGGCCGCGCAGCTGCGGGAAGCTGGCCAGCGTCAGGTCGCGCGGCCGCCAGCCCAGGGTCAGCGTGTCGAGCGTGACGACGATCCCGGCGTAGCCGGCGGCCTCGGCCCGGTGCACGAAGCTCTCGGTCAGCGCCCGGTCATCGGGCGGGTAGAGCTGGAAGTAGCCAGGGGTGTCGCCGAGCGCCGCGGCCACGTCCTCCAGCGGGTCCTGCATGAGCGTCGAGGCGACCATCGGCACACCGGTCGCCGCGGCCGCCCTGGCGGTGGCCAGGTCGCCGTGCCCGTCCGGGTCGCAGAGCGCGATCACCCCGACCGGCGCCATCAGCAGCGGCGTCGGCAGCGGGCGGCCGAACAGCTGCACGGACAGGTCCCGCTCGGCCGCGCCGACCAGCATCCGGGGCATCAGCCCCCACCAGTCGAACGCCTCGACGTTGACCCGCTGGGTGCGCTCGTCGCCGGCACCGCCGGCCACGTACGACCACAGCTCCGGCGAGAGCGCCTGCTCGGCCCGCCGCTCCAGGTCGGCCCAGGACATCGGCAGCTCCGGGCGGACGCCCTGGAGCCCGCCCAGGTACGTCGCGAACTGCCAGTCGCCGTAGTTGGCCACCGCGCGCGCCTAGCGACCCTGGTTCTTGACCGCCTCGATGGACGCGGCGGCGGCCTCGGGGTCGAGGTACTCGCCGCCGGCCTTGACCGGCCGCATCCGCTCGTCCAGGTCGTAGCGCAGCGGGATGCCGGTCGGGATGTTCAGCCCGACCACGTCCTCGTCGGACAGCCCGTCGAGGTGCTTGACCAGCGCCCGCAGTGAGTTGCCGTGCGCGGCGACGAGCACGACCCGGCCGAGCCGCAGGTCCGGCACCAGCGCGTCGTACCAGTAGGGCAGCATCCGCTCCACCACGTCGGCCAGGCACTCGGTGCGCGGCAGGACTTCCAGCAGGTTGGCGTAGCGCGGGTCGTCGGCCTGGGACCACTCGCTGCCGTCGTCCAGCGGGGGCGGCGGCACGTCGTAGGACCGGCGCCAGCGCATGAACTGCTCGTCGCCGTACTTCTCCCGCGTCTCGGCCTTGTTCAGGCCCTGGAGCGCGCCGTAGTGCCGCTCGTTGAGCCGCCAGGACCGGCGTACCGGCAGCCAGCCGAGGTCGATCTCGTCCAGCGCCAGCTCGGCGGTCCGGATCGCCCGGCGCAACAGCGAGGTGTGCACGACGTCCGGCCGCAGCCCGGCCTCCCCGAGCAGCTGACCGCCCCGGACGGCCTCGGCCCTGCCCTTCTCCGACAGGCCGACGTCCACCCAGCCGGTGAACAGGTTCTTCGCGTTCCACTCGCTCTCGCCGTGCCGCAGCAGCACCAGGGTCGCCGTCACGGATTCAGCCTATTGCCGGGTCATCTCCACGAGCGCAGTGAGGGTGCGCCAGTTGCGGGCGGTGGCGTCGACCCCGAGCTTCTTCAGCGCACGGTCGACCGCGGGCCGGCCGGTGCGGTCGTGCCAGTCGACGACGACCTCCTCGCCCCGGTGCGCGACCCGGACCGGGGCGTAGTCCGCGGCCAGGAAGGCCTCCACCCGCTCGGCCTCCGGCTCGCCGGACAGGTGCAGCACGGCGACCAGGTTGGGGTGGTCGGCGGCCGCCTCCGGGAACGGGTTCCAGTCCAGCACCTCGCCCAGCTGCCGGCCGGTGCGCATCATCACCGGGGTGTCGACGCCGAAGTGGTCCAGGATCACGTCGTGCACGGCCTGGCCGACCTTGGCCGGCGACCGCAGCGTCGAGCCGAGCACGACGTTGCCGCTGTTGACGTACGTCTGCACGTCGGTGAAGCCCTCGGCCGCGAGCGCGTCGCGGAGCTTGGGCATCGACACCTTGTTGTGGGAGCCGAGGTTCACCGCGCGCAGCAACGCCACCCAGGTCGGCATGGGTGAGACCCTAAGCGTCGGGGTCCGCGAAGCGGGCGAACGCGCGGAGGTTGGCCAGCGACTCGCCGCGCTTGACCCGCCAGGCCCACTCCCGCTTGATCGAGTCGCCGAAGCCGAGCCTCAGCATCGTGTCGAAGTTCTCGTCCGCGTACGTCAGCACGGCGCCGAGCAGGCGGTCGATCTCGTCCGGGGTGACCGCAGCCAGCGGCAGCCGGCCGACCAGGTAGACGTCGCCGTCCCGGTCCAGCGACCAGGCCACGCCGTACATGCGGCTGTTGCGTTGGAGCAGGAAGTCGTACAGCTCAGCCCGATTTTCGTCGGCGTGCCGCATCACGAACGCCTCGACCAGGAGCGCGTGATCCCCGACGACCAGCCAGCACGGCGTGGCCAGCCGATGCGTACCCGGCAGCGAGACGAGGTAGGACCCCTCGCCGGTGCGCTCGAACTCCAGCTCCCGGTCGGTCAGCGTGGTGCGGATGACCTCGTCCAGCTCCGCCCGCGTCATGATCCCCCCACGGCCGCCGCCAGCGGAGGGCTCCCCCGGTCGGCCAGCGCGCCACGATAGGCGACCAGCAGCCCCTCGGCGGTGCGTTGCCAGGAGAACCGCTCGGCGTGCCGGCGGGCCGCGACCGCCATCCGGGACCGCAGCCCGGGCGCGGTGACCAGTCGCTCGAGCGCGGCGGCGAAGTCGGCCGGCCGGTGCGAGTCGACCAGCAGCCCCGACTCGCCGTCCCGGACCGCGGTGATCAGCCCGCCCACCGCGGCCGCGACGACCGGTGTCCCGCAGGCCTGCGACTCCAGCGCGACCAGCCCGAACGACTCGGTGTGGCTGGGGACCACCGTGGCGTCGGCGGCCCGGTACCAGTCGGCCAACCGGTCGGCGCGGGCGGGCGGCTCGAACCGGACCAGGTCGGCGATGCCGAGCGCGGCGGCCAGCTTGTGCAGCGACTCGGGACGGTCCAGGCCGGTGCCACTCGGGCCGCCGACGATCGCGACCTGCAGCCGTCGCCGGAGCTCCGGCCTCCGCTCGAGCAGCGGCGGCACCGCCCGCAGCAGCAGGTCGGGCGCCTTGAGCGGCTGGATGCGCCCGACGAACAGCAGCAACACGGCATCCGGAGGCACCCCGAGCCGGGTCCGCGCGGCCGACGCGTCGGCCATCCGGAACAGCTCCAGATCCACACCCGGCGGGACCGTGACGACCTGCTCGTCCCGCGCGCCGTACAGGCTGCGCAGCTGATTGGCCTCGTCCGCGGTGGACGCGACCAGCCGGTCGGCCTCGGCCGCGATCCGGTCCTCGCCGACCAGCCGGGCCAGCGGCTCCGGTCGGTCACCGTCGGTCAGCGAGGCGTTCTTGACCTTGGCCAGGGTGTGCGCGGAGTGCACCAGCGGCACCGCCCACCGCGACCGCGCCATCCGGCCGACCTGGCCGGACAGCCAGTAGTGCGAGTGCACCAGGTCATACCAGCCCGGTTCCCGGGCGGCCTCGACCCGCAGCACCTCGGAGGTGAACGCGCACAGCTGGGCGGGCAGGTCGCCCTTGTCCAGTCCCGCGTACGGGCCGGCGACCACGTGCCTGACCTGCACGCCCGGACTCAGCTCGACCACCGGCGGCTGCGTGCTCGAGGTGGCCCGGGTGAACACGTCCACCTCGACGCCCATCTCGGCGAGCCGCCGGGACACCTCGAGCACGTAGACGTTCATGCCGCCGGCGTCACCCGTGCCCGGCTGGTCCAGCGGCGAGGTGTGCACCGACAGGGTCGCCACCCGGCGCGGGCGGGAGAGCGAGAACGGAACCACCGCACGACCCACCGGCACAGTCACCTCCGCAGATCCCGGGACTCGCAGGCGCACGCCGCCCAGAAAGGCCCAACAGTCGGCTTGCCCGAAACCTGCCCGGCCCAGTCCGAGGGAGATCTGCGTCACCTGGGCGGGGGACTACCGCCGGCGCGGCTCCCCGCTGACCGGGTCGAGACCGGCCCGGCTGCCCGCCTGATCGTGTGGGCCGCGTGGTGGCGTCCGGCGACGCTCGCTCGCCGGTCCGTTCAGAGCGCGACCCCGACCAGGCGCGGCTCCGGCCGCAGCTCGACGCCGAACCGGGTCACCACGCCGTCGCGGACCTCGCGGGCGAGCGCGACCAGGTCGCCGGCCCGGCCGCCGCCGCGGTGGGTCAGCGCGAGCGTGTGCTTGGTGGAGATCCGGACCGCGCCGACGCCGTAGCCCTTCGGGAAGCCGGCCCGGTCGATCAGCCAGGCCGCGGACAGCTTGCGGCCGCCCGCCGCCGGCCAGGACGGGTACGGGGTGCCGGGGGCCAGCCGGGCCTCGAAGGCGGCCAGCGCCGCCGGGTCGAGCACCGGGTTGGTGAAGAACGAGCCCGCGCTCCAGCTGTCGGGGTCGGCCGCGTCGACGACCATGCCCTTGCCGCGGCGCAGGTCGAGCACCGCCTCGCGCACGTCGGTGAGCGGCGCGACCTCGCCGACCATGCCGGCCAGCTCCGCATACCGCAGCGGGCCGGACTTGTCGCTCGCGGCGAGCGCGAACACGACCCTGGTCACGACGTACCGGTCGGTGTGCTTGAACAGCGAGTCCCGGTAGCCGAACCGGCATTCGGCCGGGCTCAGCTCGCGGACCACGCCGAGCTCCCGGTCGTACGCGTCGACGCGGGTGATCGTCTCGGCGACCTCCTGGCCGTACGCGCCGACATTCTGCACCGGGGTGGCGCCGACCAGGCCGGGGATGCCGGACAGCGCCTCGATCCCGGCCCAGCCCTCGGCGACCGCGCGGGCGACGAGGTCGTCCCACGACTCGCCGGCCTCGACGGTGAGCGTGCGGGTGTCGCCGTCGGCGTCGACCACGACACCGCGGGAGCGGACCAGCACCACCGTGCCGGGCCAGCCGCCGTCACCGACGACGAGGTTGGACCCGCCGCCGACCAGCAGCATCGGCTCGCCGCGCTGGTCGGCTGACCGTACGGCCTCGACCAGCTCGGCCGCGCTGCCCGCCTCGACCAGGGTGCGGGCCGGGCCGCCCAGCCGCAGCGTGGTCAGCTCGGCCAGCGACACCCCGGATCGCACGTCCATCCCGTCAACCCTACGGGTGCGCGGCACACCCGCCGGGGCGCGGGCGTCTGCTGGTGGCCCACGTCAGACGTCCTCGCACGGCTTCCCGCCCGGAACCGCCGCGGCGGAACACTAGGATCGTGCGCCGTGAGGAAGGCGCAGCGGCTCGCCGCCGGGCGGGCTCGCGCGCTCGGCCTCTCGACCCGCGGCACCACCGCGGCGAACCGGCTGCGCCGGGTCGACCGCTGGATCGTCGGGACCCAGTCGGCCCGGCTGCGGGACGCGGTCGACCCGCTGGTCGTCGACCTCGGCTTCGGGGCGAGCCCGGTGACCACCGTGGAGCTGGCGGCCCGGCTCGCCGACGTGCGCAAGGACGTCCGGGTGCTGGGGCTGGAGATCGACCCTGACCGGGTCGCCGCGGCCGAGACCAGCGCCGACCCGCCGCGGCTGGAGTTCGCCCGCGGCGGGTTCGAGCTGGCCGGCCGGCGCCCGGTGCTGGTTCGGGCACTCAACGTGCTCCGGCAGTACGACGAGGCCGCCGCGGCCACGGCATGGACCGAGATGTGCAGCCGGCTCGGCCCTGGCGGCTTGCTGGTCGAGGGCACCTCCGACGAGCTCGGCCGCCGGGCGTGCTGGGTCGCGCTGGACGCGAGCGGCCCGCTGACGATCACCCTGGCCGCCCGCGTCGCCGACCTGGACCGGCCGAGTGACCTGGCCGAGCGGCTGCCCAAGGCGCTGATCCACCACAACGTGCCGGGCGAGCCGGTGCACACGCTGCTGCAGGCGTTCGACCGGGCCTGGGCGGTCGGCGCGCCGTACCAGACCTTCGGGCCGCGACAGCGCTGGTCCGCGGCGGTGGAGCAGCTGGCCGCCCAGGGCTGGCCCGTGGTCGGCGGTCGGTCTCGCTGGCGTCTCGGAGAGGTCACGCTCCGGTGGTCATCGGTGTTCTCTCAGTGATTACCGCGACACGATCGGGGGAGGAATGCATTGTGAACGTGACTCATGCCCGAAGTCGGTGGAACGATTCCGTGCGTGATCGCCGAGGCGCAGGGGGTGAGCGAGACGGCGGCCCAGCCCACCACCACTGACGGCCGGGAACGTCGCGACTGGTGGGTGGCGGCGTTGCGACGCGAGGGCGGCGCGTTCGCCACCGCAGCCCATGCGGCCGATCCGGACGACGACGTTCCCACCTGCCCGGGCTGGAGCGTACGGCGGCTGGTCGCGCACGTGGGCCGGGTGCACCGCACCGCGACCGCCGGGGTGCTCGACGGGACCGTCGAACCGCCCGCGCTGGCGGCGCGGCCGCCGGCCGACGACAGCAAGATGCTGCGCTGGTATGCGGAGGGGCTGGAGAAGCTGCTGCAGGTCTTCACCGACGCCGAGCCGCACCTGGACGACTTCTGGCCGCGGCGGATGGCGCACGACACGACCGTGCACCGGTTCGACGCCGAGCTGGCCGCGTACGCGAAGGCCGGCGGGTTCGACGCAGCGCTCGCCGCGGACGGGGTCGGCGAGGTCGTGGAGAGCATGCTGCAGCTGCGGGCCGGCGACGAGCCGCTCGCCTCGGCCCGCGGCGACGTGCTGGTCGAGTGCACCGACACCGGTGACACCTGGCTGGTCTCGCTGGAACCGGGCCGGGTCACCGCCACCCGACCGGAGCGCCGGCCCCGGCGCATCGACGCCCGCATCGCCGGCCCGGCCGCGGACCTCTACCTCGTGCTGTGGGGCCGGCTGCCGCTCGACCCCGCCGAACCGGGCCGCACCCGGCGCCGCCAGGTCGAGGTGACGGGCGACCGAGCGCTCGCCGAGCTGGTCCGGACGGGCTGATCCCGGGCGCCCGTTCGGCGCGCCGGCCGTCCGTTCGGCTGGCACCGTGCTGCGGCCGTTCGGCACAGCGCACGGGAAGGTGAACGTCAGGTGTGATGGCTGTGCGGCCGCGCCAGTTCCGACTACGGTCATACTCGTGGACCCCGTGTTCGTCACCGAACGGCTCCTCGCGCGTCCCTGGACGCTCGACGAGTCGGACCTCGCCGCCGCGTACGACGTGTACTCGCGACCAGAGGTCGCCCAGTGGATCGGCGCTCCGATGGAGCCGGCCGAGATCAAGATCCGGATCGAACGGTGGGCGCAGCCGACCGACGACCCGACGTACGGGGTCTGGGCGGTCGAGGAGCTGGCGCAGCCAGGTCGACCGATAGGGAGCGTGCTGCTGCGCCCGCTGCCGCCCGACGAGGAGGACGTCGAGGTCGGCTGGCACCTGCACCCCGCGGTGTGGGGGCGCGGCTACGCGACGGAGATCGGCCGGGCGGCGACGAAGCGGGCGTTCGAGACCGGGATCGACGAGGTGTTCGCGATCGTCCGGCCGGGCAACGAGCGCTCCAGCCAGGTGGCCCGCCGGCTCGGGATGACCTACGTCGGGCGCACCGACAAATACTGGGGACTGCACGCCGAGCTGTTCCGGCTGCGGCCGTCGGATCTGATCGACCCGATGGAGTTCAGCCGGTACGCGACGCGGTAGGGCGCGGCGGCACCCCACGCCGCTCCGCCCAGCGCTGCCGCGGCAGCGCCGCGCCTACCAGCGGTCGCCGCCGCCCTGGATCTGGCGGACGGCCGGGCGGACGTCGACCAGGTAGACGATCGAAGCCACGATCCCGGCCAGGCCGAGGATGCCGAGCGGCCCGAAGAGAAGGCCGACGACGAGGGCGATCGCGGTGATGGCGAGCCAGGCCGGCTTGGTCAGCTTGCCCGCCGCCTCGAATCCCTTGCTCGGCCGCATGACGCAGTCGATCAGAGCCCATCCCTGCACGACCAGGACGGCGAGCGAGAGGAGGGACAGCAGCGCGTTGTTCAGCCCGAACACCTCTCCAGCGTAACCGCTCGACAACACCGCTTGGTAAGCGCTTGGGAAATCCTGCCGAGTGCGCACGGTTGCGGCAGGCACCGTGCCGCCGGCGGGTGCACGCCGGCCGGCACGGTGGTCCCGCACCACCCGCTCCGCCGAGCGACCCGGAGCGACACGGCGGTCCGGGCCGCACCACGGGGCACGGCGGTCGTGGGGAGCCGTGCCGTCCGAGGCAGGGAGGACGGCACGGCGGTCCTGGCCGCGCCGCTCCCGGGTCGGAGAGAGCGACGCGGCGGTTCAGGCCGTGTCGCCCTCCTCCCCCCTCCGAGGGCGACACGGCGGTCCGAGCCACGCCGCCCAGCGGCGGCGCGGCGAACCAGGCGCCGCGCCGGCCCACGGGGTTGGGACGACACGGCGGCCTCGGGCCGCTCCGCCCGGGGGCGACGCGGCCGGTCAGGCGCCGTGCCGCGGGGGCAAGGCGACACGGCGGTCTCGACGCCGCGTCGCCGGAGCGGTCGGCGCGGCGGGTAGGAGCCGTGCCGCCCCACGGGGATAAGACGGCACGGCGGTCTCGGGACGCGCCCCGGAGGGCGCGCGGGTGGGCCGATCGTCCGCACAGGGACGACACGGCGGTATGCGGGTTCGCCGCCGACCAGACGGCGGAGCCGGGTTAGGAGCCGTGCCGCCCCACGGGGATAAGACGGCACGGCGGTCTCGGGACGCACCCCGCAGGGCGGCGCGCGGGCTGGCCGGGTCGTCCGCACGGGGAGCGGATGGCACGGCGGTATGCAGGCTCACCGCCCAACACACGGCGGAGCCGGGTTAGGAGCCGTGCCGTCCCACGGGGATAAGACGGCACGGCGGTCTCGGAGCGCACTGTCCACAAGGGACAGCACCACAAGGTCCGTACGGTGGTCGGGCGCGCCGGCCCACGGGAGGTGGGCGTCGCGTCGACCGACCGCCGCGGAAAATGGGGGCCGTGCCGCCCTGACGGGGGTTGGGCGACACGGCCCGTCCTCAGCACGCGCCGGCTCCACGGAGCCGGCGCGGCAAGATCGGTCAAGCCGGGAGATCCCGTGTCCACTGTAGACCGCCGGCCGAGCGGTCCACAGTGGACCCAGTGGGCTGGCGCCGCGTTGCCCCCCCGAGGCGCCGCGGCACCGATCGTGGCCGCGTCCAATCGACGCCTTGCCACGTGGCCGCCCTGACCAACGCCCGGCTCCATGGCCGAGTTCCGGACCATGGTGCCGGGCGACGAGCGTCACACAACGTTGCGTCGGAGGCTACCCCCGACGGCGTTGCTCAGGCCCTGGGTGCCCGCTTGGCCGGCGCCTTGCGGGCCGGCGCGGTCCGCACGGCGGGCTTGGGGGTGGTGGCCGGTCGACCCGGCCGGGTCACGACGTCCTCGGCCTTGCCGACCGCCTTGCCGGCATCCGCGACCGCGTCCCCGGCCTTCTCGAAGGTCTCCTTGACCTCGTCGCTGCGGCGGATCCGCCGCACCACGAGCTCGCCGCGGTGGGCCAGCGACTCGTACGTGTCCCGGGCCTGGGCCGCGTAGGTCCCGTAGGCGCCGGCCGCCTGCTCGGCGGCGTTCTCCACCGCGGACCGCACGGCCGTGGCGTCGAGCTGCCGTCCGTTGGACTGGAGCTTGCGCACCCGCGCCTGCACCTCGGCCGGCAGCTGGCTCAGCTGGGTCTGCAGCCGCTCGTAGGCGAACTCGCTCGCGCCCACCGCCGCGTACCACGGCTTGCGGACCTCGTCGAGCGCGACCTTGCCCTGCTCGAGGACGGTCTCGCGATACTTGCGCACCTCATCGGTGATCGGCATTGCTGTTCTCCTTCGTGTGGGGGTCCGGTTCCGCTTGCGTGCCCGAGCGGGCCTCGTTCTCCCGGCGGAAGGACTCGTATATCTCCAGTAGGACTTGCTTCTGCCGCTCGGTGAGGACCGCGTCGCCGAGGATCGCGGCGACGACGGTGGCGTCACCCACCCGCTCGTCGAGGATTCCGGCCTGGACGTACAGCTGCTCGGCCGAGATCCGCAGCGCCTTCGCGATCTGCTGCAGGATCTCCGCGGACGGCTTGCGCAGCCCGCGCTCCACCTGCGACAGGTACGGGTTGGACACGCCGGCGGCCTTCGCCAGCTGCCGCAATGACACCTGAGCGGCATGGCGCTGCTCCCGGATGTAGTCGCCCACGTCCCGCAGCACCATGCAGTCGACGGTACGGACCGGTGCTAGCTCTTGCAAGCGCTCAGCTAGCACCCCGGGCGTGGGTTCCGTCACGCCGCGACCAGCGGCGGTGTGCGGCTGCCGCGTGGAGTGGGCCCATACTGCGAGGGTGAGCGGACCGGTGGACACCGCGGACGCGCCGATCGTCGACGCGGCCGGCGCCCCCGAAGCACCCTGCGTCGAGATCGGCGAGAGCCGCGAGTCCAGGGTCGGCGCGGTGCCGGTGCGCCGCGCGCTCCCGCGCCGGGAACGCCGCACCGTCGGCCCGTGGTGCTTCGCCGATCACATGGGCCCGGTCCGGGTCACCGAGCAGCACGGGCTCGACATCGGCCCGCACCCGCACACCGGCCTGCACACGGTGACCTGGCTGATCGACGGCGAGGTGCTGCACCGGGACAGCCTCGGCAGCGAGCAGCTGATCGCGCCGGGCCAGCTCAACCTGATGACCGCCGGCCGCGGGGTCTCGCACTCGGAGGAGGCCACCGGCAGCTACCGCGGCACCCTGCACGGCGTGCAGCTGTGGGTGGCGCAGCCGGACGAGACCCGGTTCGGCGAGCCGGCGTTCGCCCACCACCCGACGCTGCCGCGGCTGGAGATCGACGAGTCCACGCTGACCGTGCTGGCCGGCGCGTTCGGCGGCGTCACCTCGCCGGCCCGCCAGGACAGCCCGATGGTCGGCGTCGACGCGGTGATCCGGCCGGGCATCTCGGTCTGGCCGCTGCGCACCGACTTCGAGCACGGGCTGGTGGTGCTCTCCGGCGAGGTCGCCGTCGAGGGCCGACCGGTGCGCTCGGACCGCTTCGCCTACCTCGGGATCGGCCGGTCCGAGCTGGTCCTGGACGCGGTCGAGCCGGCCAGGGTGCTGCTGCTCGGCGGCGTCCCGTTCGGCCAGCCGATCCTCATGTGGTGGAACTTCGTGGCCCGCTCCCGCCAGGAGATCACCGGTGCGTACGAGCAGTGGCGGGCGCGCGACGGCCGGTTCGGCGAGGTGCACTCGGACCTGGACCGGATCCCGGCGCCGCGACCGCCCTGGTCGGGGTAGGCCGGCTCAGCAGTCGGCGCGCAGCCGGGCCGAACCCGGGCGCACCGGCCCGTCGGCGAAGACCGACACGGTGACCGACCCGCGGGTCGGCAGCCCGGTCAGGTCCCCGGACCAGCCGTCGCCGTCCCGGTGCAGCGCGACCACCGCTCCGGTCCGGGCCACCGCCGTCACCCGGGAGACCTCGACGCCGCCGGTGGTCGCGTGCAGGTGCGCGGACCACGTGTCGCCGCAGGAGCCGGTCGCCGCCGTCCAGCTCACCTCGATCGAGCCGGCGCCCCGGGACCGGCCGCCGGATCCGTCGGTCCGGGCCTGCGGGGCCGCGGCGGCCCGGGAGGCCGGCGCCGGCGAGCGGGTGCCGGCGTCCGCCTCGGCCGCGACCGCCGTCGACGGCGCGGTGACCGGTACCGACGCGGCGCCGGCCGAGCCGAACGGCGCCTGGCCGAGGGTCGGCACCGGCTCGTCGGCCGCCTCGGCCGGCGCCGCCGCCGTGCTGGGCTCGGCCACCTCGGCCGGCGCGGCCGGCGCCGCCGCCGAGCCGGCGTTGCCCTTGGTCGGCAGCGCGACCAGCAGGCCCAGCGCGATCACCACGACAACAGCGGCCGACCAGGCCAGCACCTTGCCGGACAGCCGGCGCCGGTCCAGCGGGATCGGGAAGCCGTCCGGCTCGAACGGGCGGGCCCGGCGGGCCAGCTCGGCCCGGAACGCGGCCGCCTCGGCGCCGGCGGCCGCGGCCAGCTCGGCCCGCAGCCAGTCCGGCGGGGCGTGCTCCGGTGCCACCCGGCCCGGCAACGACGCCGGCGCGAACCCCAGCAGCGCGGCGACGTCGAACGGGCCGAGCCCGCGCCGGCCGAGCTCGGCCGCCTCGTCCTCGGCCGCGGCACCGGCACCCCGGCGCAGGCACTCGTTCCGGGTCAGCGCGAGCAGCCAGGGCAGCATCCGGTCCGGATCGGTGAGCTCGCCGGCCGTGCCGGTCGCGACCAGCAGCGCGTCGAGCACCGCGGCGGCGGCCTGGTCGGTGCCGTCGGTGTCCGAGCGGCCGGCCAGCAGGAACTCCGCGTAGCCGAACAGATCGGGCCCGTACGCGTCGTAGGCGGCGAGCAGCCCGGCCTCGGTCCCGCCACCGAGTGCGACGGCGAGGGCGGCTCCTGACGGAGCGTGCGATTCCGTCCCCGACTCACTCACGGCGGGAGAACGTACCGCACCCGGCCGCCGGGTCGATCACTCCCAGGCGTCACCGGCCAGTCGAATCGACCCGACCGGGTGACCACCACCCAGAATCGGCGCCTCGGCGAGCTCATCCAGTACCGCTGCGTGCACGCCCGCTCGGCGCAACGCCCCGACGAGCAGCGGCGTACGGGCCCGGCCGGTGCCGTCGGCGACCTTGACCGCGACCGCCGCGCCGTCGGCGGTCGCGGCCGCGAACACGCCCTCGGCGCCGTCCTTGGCCAGCACCCCCGGCGCGCCGGCCATCAGCACGGTCACGTCCCGGCCGGTGCCGCCGACCAGGCCGGGGTGCGCCCGCATCGCATCGGCAACCGCTCGCTCCGGCGTGCCCGGCGCCGACGTGACCAGCCGGGCGAAGGCGCGGGCCAGGCCGGCCAGGCTCAGCCCGAACAGCGGCGCGCCGCAGCCGTCCACCGCGACGGCGGTCACCGGCTGGCCGGCCAGGTCCTCGACCTCGGCCCGGATCGCGATCTGCACGGGGTGGTCCGGGTCCGCGTACCGGGTCAGCGGCCAGCCGTTGGCCACGCAGGTCAGCAGCATCGCGGTGTGCTTGCCGGAGCAGTTCATCGTGACCCGCTCCGGACCGCCGCCGCCCCGCAGGACCGCGGCGGCGGCGGTCTCGTCCAGCGGCAGCGCCGGCGGGCAGGCCAGCGCGGTCGGCGGGACGCCGGCGCCGGCGAGCAGGTCGAGCACGCGGCGGACCTGGGCCGGCTCGCCGGAGTGCGAGCTGGCGCAGACGGCGAGGTCCGGCGGTGGCAGCGACAGCCCGGCCCGCAGCATGCCGGCCAGCTGCAGCGGCTTGTTCGCCGACCGCGGCAGCATCGGCGCGTCCGGGTCGCCGGCCGCGGCCAGCACGTCCCCGGACGGCGCGAGCACGACCGCGCTGCCGGCGTGCACGCTCTCCACGAACCCGGACCGGACCACCTCGACGGTCGCGTACGGGAAGGCGGTCACGCGGACCGGATCCCGAGCACCTCGCGGGTCTCGGCCGGGGCCGCCGGCGGCCGCTGGGCGATCCGGGCCAGCCCCGCGGCCCGCGCGACGAGCTGCGCGTTGTCCCGCACCGGCTCGCCGGGACCGTACGTGAGCGTGTCCTCCATGCCGACCCGCAGATGCCCGCCGGCGGACAGCGAGGCCAGCATGACCGGGATCGTGGTCCGGCCGACCCCGGTGGCCGAGAACGTCGCGCCCTGAGGCAGCGCCTGCACCGCGGCGGCCAGCGCGTGCGTGGTGCCCGGCATCCCGCCTGGCACGCCCATGACGAGGTCGCAGTGCACGTGGCCGCCGTACGGCGCGCCGTGCCGGTCGAGCAGCCGCTGCAAGGTGGCCAGCTGGCCGTAGTCGAAGATCTCGTACTCCGGGACGATCCGGCGGTCCCGCATCGCCGTGTGCAGCTCGACGATGAACTCCCAGCGGTTGAGGAACACGTCCGGGCCGAAGTTGACCGTGCCCATCGTGCAGCTGGCCGCGTCCGGCGCCGCCTCCAGCGCGCGCAGCCGGTCGGCCTCGGCGTCGGTGACCGCGCCGCCGGTGGACAGCTGCACGACCAGGCCGGTCGCCTCCCGCAGCGCCGCGACCGTCTCCGTGAGCCGGCCGAGGTCGAGGGTCGGGCGGGTCTCGGCGTCCCGGACGTGCACGTGCACCACGCTGGCCCCGATGTCCGCGCAGGCCCGCGCCGTCCGGACCAGCTCGTCGAGGGTCACCGGGAGGCTCGGCGCGTCCGCCTTCGCCGTCTCCGCGCCGGTCGGGGCCACCGTGATCATCGTCGTCGCGGGCATGCCGCGATCGTGTCAGACGCAGGCGGGCGCCCCCATCCGCAGGGGATGAGTCGCCGGTCCGGCCTCCGCGCTCCCCCGCTGCGGGTGAGGCGCCGGGCGCCCGGATGCGGGTCACTGGTGGCAGGTGACGAGGGGAGAACGCGATGTTGAAGCACCCCAACGGGCCGGGGTCGGCGGATGGCCAGCTGGCGCTCGAGCCGATCTTCGGGCTCGAGGGCAAGATCCCCCGGCACGAGCTGCCCGAGGGGGAGCTTCCCCGCGATGTGGCGTACGAGATCATCCACGACGAGCTGATGCTCGACGGGAACGCCCGGCTCAACGTGGCGACGTTCGTCACCACCTGGATGGAGCCGCAGGCCGACCGGCTGATCGCCGAGTGCCTCGACAAGAACATGATCGACAAGGACGAGTACCCGCAGACCGCCGAGATCGAGTCCCGCTGCGTGCACATGCTCAGCCGGCTCTGGCACGCCCCCGACCCGGACTCGGCCACCGGCTGCTCCACCACCGGCTCGAGCGAGGCCGCGATGCTCGGCGGCCTGGCGCTCAAGCGTCGCTGGCAGCACCAGCGGGAGGCCGCCGGCCGGCCCGGCGGCCGGCCGAACCTGGTGACCGGCATCAACGTCCAGGTCTGCTGGGAGAAGTTCGCCAACTACTGGGACGTCGAGCTGCGCACCGTGCCGATGGACGGCGACCGCTACCACATGACCGCCGACGAGGCCGTCAAGCTGTGCGACGAGAACACGATCGGCGTCGTCGCGGTGCTCGGCTCGACCTACGACGGCTCGTACGAGCCGGTCCAGGAGATCTGCGCCGCGCTCGACGACTACCAGGCGCGCACGGGCATCGACGTGCCGGTGCACGTGGACGGCGCGTCCGGCGCGTTCGTGGCCCCGTTCCTCGACCCGGAGGTGGTCTGGGACTTCCGCCTGCCGCGGGTCGCCTCGATCAACGCCTCGGGGCACAAGTACGGGCTCGTCTACCCGGGTGTGGGTTGGATCCTCTGGCGGGACGCGGCCGCCCTGCCGGACGACCTCATCTTCTGGGTCAACTACCTCGGCGACAGCATGCCGACCTTCGCGCTCAACTTCTCCCGGCCCGGCGCCCAGGTCGTCGCGCAGTACTACAACTTCATCCGGCTCGGCTTCAACGGCTACCGGCGCGTGCACGGCTACTCCCGCGAGGTCGCGACCCGGCTGTCCGGCAAGATCGCCGAGCTCGGCCCGTTCGAGCTGCTCACCAGGGGCGACGAGCTACCGGTGTTCGCGTTCACGCTGCGCGACGACGTGAAGAACTTCAGCGTCTTCGACGTCTCCGACGCCATGCGCGAGCGCGGCTGGCAGGTGCCGGCGTACACGTTCCCGAGCAACCGGGAGGACCTTGCCGCGCTGCGCGTGGTGGTCCGGCGCGGGTTCACCCACGACCTGGCCGACATGCTGCTCGACGACCTGAGCCGGGCACTGCCGCGACTGGAGAAGCAGCCGGCGCCGATGCACGAACCCGAGGCCCAGTCGTTCCACCACTGACCGAAAGCCGCTAGCCCACCGGCGGTCGGGCAGTGGCCAGCAGCGTCTCGATCGTGGCCGCGTTGTCCAGCGACTCGACCAGCGGCATCTGCGGCAGGTCGGTCGCGGCGTCGTGCCCGCCGGTGACCAGCGCGGCGAACCCTTCCGCCTCCAGCGTGTACTGGTCCACCGGGGCGAAGGTCTGCTCCTCGGTGTCGGTGCCGCGGGTGACGACCATCGTCGACGGGCGGTCCCGCGGCGGGGTGAACGCGTCCGGGACGGCGATCACGCCGTCGCTGCCGACCACCTCGAGCTCGTTGTGCCGGCCGCTGAGCAGGCTGCAGGACACCAGCGACAGCGCACCGCCGGCGTGGTCGAGCACGCCGGCCAGCGTGACGTCGACGTCCTGCCAGCGCGCGGTCGCGCTGGCCGCGCGCACCGGGCCGGCGACCATCCGGGCCGCGTTCACCGGGTAGCAGCCCACGTCCATCAGCGCGCCGCCGGCCAGCTCCGCGGACAGCCGCACGTTGGCCGGGTCGGACACCGCGAACCCGAACGAGGCCCGCACCAGCACCGGCGTGCCGATCTCACCCGCCGCGACGATCTCGGCCAGCCGCAGCGTCCGCGGGTGGAAGCGGTACATGAACGCCTCCATCAGCCACACGCCGTGCTCCCGGGCAGCCTCGAACATCGTCTCGGCCTCGGCCCGGGACACCCCGAGCGGCTTCTCGCACAGCACGTGCTTGCCGGCCCGGGCGGCGGCGATCGCCCAGCGCGCGTGCACCGAGTTCGGCGTGCCCACGTACACGGCCTCGACCTCGGGGTCGGCCAGCAGCTGCTCGTACGAGCCGTACGCCCGGGGCACCTCGAAGAGCCGGGCGGTCGTCTCGGCCCGGTCGAGGGCGCGGCTGCCGACGGCCACCGCGTGCTCGGTCGCCGAACCGGCCAGTCCGGTCAGGAACGACCGGGAGATCCGCCCCGGCCCGAGGATCCCCCAGCGCATGCGCCGCTCCGCTCAGTCGGGCCCGTCGATCGCCGCGGGGGTCCCCGCGGCGTCCAGGACCGTACCGTCCGCGACGGTGCGCTTCACCACGCCCAGCGCCACCGGGCCGAGCTCGTGGTGGTGGGCGGCAGTGCCGAGGAAGCCGACGGTGCGCCCGTCGAGCACCAGCGGCGTGCCCGGGGCCGGCAGCTCGTCCCGCTCGCCGGACAGGTGCAGCAGCACCAGCCGGCGCGGCGGCCGGCCGAGGTTGTGCACCCGGGCCACCGTCTCCTGGCCGCGGTAGCAGCCCTTGTCCAGGTGCACGGCGGTGCCGATCCAGCCGACCTCGTGCGGGATCGTGCGGTGGTCGGTCTCGAAGCCGAGCCGCGGGCGCCGGTCCTCGACCCGCATCGCCTCGTACGCCCAGCTGCCGACCGGCGTCGCCCCGGCCGCGGCCAGCCGGTCGGCGACCTCGGTCAGCGACGGCCGCGGCACCAGCAGGTCGACCTCGTGCTCGCGGGTACGCCGGGCGAAGCCGCCGCCGTCGAGGGGGACGACCGCCCAGCGGGCGGGTGGCACCGGCAGCCCGGCCGCGCCGAGCACGGCCGCCGCGTCCGGGCCGGCGACGGTCAGCACGGCAAGCTCGGCGGTCGCGTCCCGCGGCTCGACCCGCAGCAGGAACCGCATCGAGTCCAGGTAGGCCAGCAGCGCCGGCGCGTTGCCCGGCTCGGTGTCCAGCCAGGTCGTGCCGGCCAGCTCGGCGACGACGAAGTGGTGCTCGACGTGCCCGTGCGGGGACAGCACCAGGCCCTCGGTGCCGGTGCCGTCGGCCAGCGCGGACAGGTGCTGGGAGGTGATCGAGTGCAGCCAGGACAGCCGGTCCGGGCCGGGCACCGCGATCACCCCGCGGGTGCCGCGGTCGACCAGGCCGGCGCCGCGGTCCAGCGCGCGCTGCTCGCGCAGCGGGTCGCCGTAGTGCCGGGCGACCCCGGCGTCGGGGCCGTCGCCGGGCACGGCGCCGGGACGGTCGAGCAGCGGGGAGGCGAGCGTCGCGGCCGAGGTCACCCGTCCAGTGTGCTACGGGCCGGCGGCTGCCCGCCCGCGCCGCCCGCCGGCGGGCGGCGCGGCGGCACGGCCTACCCTCGCGCGGGTGACCGATGGGCTGGTGGGAGTGCTGGGGGTCGGGCTCGTCGACCCGACCGCGCCGCTGCTTCGGGCCGACGACCTCGGCGTCGTCCGCGGCGACGGCTGCTTCGAGTCGGTGCGGATCCGGCCGGACGGCGGGGCGGAGGATCTCGACCTGCACCTGGAGCGGCTGGCCCGCTCGCAGGCCGCGCTCGAGCTGCCGGCCACCGACCCGGCCGCCTGGCGCGAGCTGGTCGGCACGCTGCTCGCGGTCTGGTCCGGGCCGGGCGAGGGAGTGCTGCGGCTGATCGTGACCCGCGGGCTGGCCGAGGGCGCGCCGCCGACCGCGTACGCGCTGCTGGTCCCGATCGGCGAGCGGCAGCTGGCCGAGCGCCGGGACGGGGTCAGCGCGATCACGCTCAGCCGCGGGATGCCCGCCGACGCGACCGTCGAGGCACCCTGGCTGCTCGGCGGCGTCAAGGCGATCTCCTACGCGGTGAACATGGCCGCGCTGCGGTACGCCCGCGCGTCCGGCGCGGACGAGGTGATCTTCACCTCCACCGACGGGCAGCTGCTGGAGGCGCCGACCGCGACGGTCGTCTGGCTGGCCGGCGGCGTGCTCCGGACCCCGCCGCCGGCACCGCTCGGCATCCTCGACGGGGTCACCGTGCGGCACCTGTTCCGCGCGGCCGTGGCGGCCGGCTTCGGCACCGAGATCCAGCGCGGCACGATCGCCGACCTGCACGCCGCGGACGGGGTCTGGCTGCTGTCCAGCGTCCGGATCGCCGCGGCGGTGCTCGCCCTGGACGGCAAGCCGCTGGCCACCGACCCGGACACCACCGCCCGCATCCTGCGCGCCGCCGGCGGCTGACCGGGCCCGGCCGGGACGGTCCTGGACGACCAAGGCCGAGCTCGCCGAGGCGATCACCGAGCGGCACTGAATTCCCAGGTCGGACCGTGTGTTCGAGCACAGCGAAAACCTTTGCGGGCCCGCGCGGCGCGACGTACTCTGCTCGTACACGAGGAGGGAGGTGGTCCAGAGTTGCATAGTTCTCGGACACGTGAGGTGGCTGTCAGCTAGCCGCCCCTCAGTTGAGGACAACTGTGTGGCTCGCCACCGGTCCGCCTGAGTTGTGGGCGGCGGCGAATCCCAGACAGCCACCGGGCCCCCGAGCCGCCGGCCTGTCCAGCCGGTGCGGAGTTCTGTACGCAGACCCGCAGCGCTCGGGGGCCTTTCTATTTCCCGGCCAGGTGTGTCTCAGGGGCCGGCGGTGATCCCGGCCCTGGACAGCTTGGCCAGCGCCCGGTCCAGCACCGTGCCGGCCAGCGCCCCGTCGCCCTCGCCGGTCCCGGCCGCGGCGATCGCGACCAGCACGTCGCCGACCCGCACCGCGGCCAGCTCCACCTCGCGTCCCTCGGCCAGCTCGGAGCGCACCCGCACCGCCGCCGACCCGTCGCCGTACCGGGGCAGCGACACCGGCGTCACCGCGTACCGGGTGCCGTCCGGGCCGGAGAACCGGCTGCAGTCCGTCGCCGCCGCGCGGAACCGGTCCAGCGCCGCCGCGGCCGCCCCGGCCGGCCGCACCGTGACCGTCTCGTTGACGAACGCCGGCGACAGCGAGTGCGCGAAGGACGCGGTGGCATGCGCGGAGGAGCCGGCCGGCAGGTAGGCGCCGTCGATGCCGGCGCAGCCGAGCGCGGCCGCGGCCCCGGCGCCGGCCTGCGGCTGGAACCCGAGCGGCAGGTCGGCGGCCGTCAGCAGCCCGGCGGCGAGCCCGCCGTCGCCGCCGTTCGCCACCGTCGCCGCCGCCGCGGCCGGCACCGCGGTCCCGGCACCGGAGCAGCCGGCGACCGCGACCACGCAACCCGCGACCAGCGCGGCCAGGACGGCTCTCACGCCGGACTGTCTACCAGCCGGCAGGGGACGCGACCTCAACCGCCGACCCGCTCCAGCCGGGCGGACAGATGCGGCTGCAGCGGGTGGCCCATCGCTGCCATGTCCATCGCGTAGAGCAGCGCGCCGTCGACGATCCCGTACAGCCGGTGGTTGCCGGTGACCTCCTTGGCCGTCGCGGTCCGGGCCACCAGGTCGGTGCTCAGCTCCCACTGGGTCGGACCGTTCGCCCGGCCGACGTACACCTCGACGATGCCGGAGGGGTGGGCGAGCAGCACCTCGAGCTCGTCCGGCGTCGCGCCCGGGCGCCACCAGCCGGTCTCCCGCGCGCTCGGCCGCAGCACGGTCCCGTCGTCGTCGAGCAGCCAGGCCCGCGACTCGTACCGGAGCACCGGCCGGCCGTCGTGCGCGAACGTCACCTGCTGGCCGTAGTCGAAGTCCTCGATCGTCGGGTAGCCGCCCTTGCCGACGCCGCGCCAGGTGCCGACCAGCGGCAGCAGCGGCAGCAGCGACGGGTGCAGGTCCGGTCCGTCCCGCAGGTCGGCGGTCTCGTCCGGGATCGGCATCTCGGTCCAGCTGGGCGCGGCCATCGGGCGATGGTAGGCCGCGCCGGCCCGGTCCTACGCTTCGCCCATGGCCAGCTCGCTCGTCGTGAAGGTGACCGCCGGAGCCGACGCGCCGGAACGGTGCAGCCAGGCGTTCACGGTCGCCGCGACCGCCGTCGCCACCGGCGTGCCGACGTCGCTGTGGCTGACCGGCGAGTCGGCCTGGTTCGCGCTGCCCGGGCGGGCCGAGCAGTTCACGCTGCCGCACGCGGCGCCGCTGGCCGACCTGCTCGGCGCGGTCCTCGCGGCCGGCCAGGTGACGCTGTGCACGCAGTGCGCGGCCCGGCGCGAGATCGGCCTGGACGACGTGCTGCCCGGGATCCGGATCGCCGGGTCGGCGACGTTCGTGGAGGAGGCACTCGCGGCCGGCGCGCAGGCGCTCGTCTACTGAGCTAGCGCTTCGCTAGCTCTTCGGCCAGTCCTTGTAGGTGGTGAACGCCGGGTTGGCCTCCCGGTACCCGCCGAACCCGCCGCGGGTGACCGGCACCGAGCCCTCCTGGTCGGTGAAGCCGAGGTAGCAGGCCACGCCGAGCTGGTCGCGCAGGTTGACCACGGTCTTGCTCATCGCGTCCAGGTAGTCGCCGTCGCTCTGGTACGCCGACCGGTTCAGCTGCCACTCCGAGACCCACAGCGGCTTGCCGGCCAGCATCTTCCTGGCCCGCGCCACCCACTGCTCCTGCTGCGCCGGGGTGGTCAGGTCCGGGTGGAAGCCGGCGTAGTCGACCCGGTCGAGGTAGCCGGCCCGGACGTACGCCTGGGTCACGCCGAGGTTGTACGAGCCGGTCGAGCGGCCGTCGGCGGCCTGCTGGTACGGGGTGAACGCGGCGCCGAGCACCTTCTTGTGGTGGTCGCCGTGCACGATCTCCCAGGCCGCCTTCAGCGGCCCGTCGACGTACCGCTGGGCCTGCATGGCGCGGGTCAACGTGGTCGAGAACGCGTCCGCGTCGGAGGCGCGCACGGTGACCGGGCCGAGCACCTCGACCACGTCGACCGAACCCATCCCGGGCCGGCCCGTCAGCCAGGTGAAGAAATTCTTCGCCCGGTCGTACGACGGCATCGCGCCGCCCTCGCTGTCGACCTGCAGCACCACCCGGAAGCCCTTGTCGTGCAGCTTCGGCGCCTGCTCCAGCGCGCCGTCGTACTGGGTCGCGCCCGTGTTGGCGGTCGGGTGGCTCCAGTCCTTGACCGACATCTGCAGCCGGACGGTGTTCACGCCCAGCGTGCCGAGCTTGGGGATGGCCTCGTCGACGTTCACCTGCGGACCGACGACCATCCCGTAGAAGTCGTCACCGCCGGCGGCGTCGCCGGACGGGGCGAGGTAGTGGGTGAGCAGCGTGGCCAGGATCGCCAGCGCCAGCAGGACCAGCACCGGGCGCAGCAGCTTCCCGAGCGCCGAGAGGAACCCACCCACCGAGGCCGCTCCACCACGCCAGGCCCGGGTCCGCCCCGGGCGCATCCGTCCCGCCGATGATCAGTCTGTCACCGGCGGGACGGGATACGCCTGAGGCCCGGCCGTGGCTCGCCGACGCCGCTACCCGATCTCGACGCGGGTCTCGGTGAAGCCGGTGCCGGCCTCGACGTCCGCCGACCCGCTCGCGCCCGGGGCGAGCGCCCGGACCGTCCACGTGCCGGGCGAGGCGAAGAACCGGAACACGCCGGTCGCGCTCGACACCACCTCGGCGGTGAACTCACCGGTCGCGTCGAGCAGCCGGACGTACGCGGCCGCGACAGGCTCACCGTCGCGGACCACCCGGCCCTGGATGATCGACGCGGTCGCCGGGTCGACGTTCGAGGGCAGCGTGCGGTCGAGGGTGTCCTCCTGCGTGGGTGCGCCGCACACCGTCAGCTCTTCTCGATCGGGACGCCGACCAGCGAGCCGTACTCGGTCCACGAGCCGTCGTAGTTCTTCACGTGCGGCTCGCCGAGCAGCTCGTGCAGCGCGAACCAGGTGTGGCTGGAGCGCTCGCCGATCCGGCAGTACGCGATCGTCTCCTTCGAGCTGTCCAGCCCCGCGTCGGAGTAGAGCGCGCGCAGCTCGTCGTCGGACTTGAACGTGCCGTCCTCGTTCGCGGCCTTCGACCACGGGACGTTGAGCGCGGTCGGGATGTGCCCGGCCCGCTGGGACGCCTCCTGCGGCAGGTGCGCCGGCGCGAACAGCCGCCCGGCGAACTCGTCCGGCGACCGGACGTCGACGAGGTTCTTGTTCCCGATCGCGGCGACGACCTCGTCGCGGAACGCGCGTATCGAGGTGTCCTGGTCCTTGGCCGTGTAGCGGGTGGCCTGACGCTGCGTGGCCTGCTCGGTCAGCGGCCGGGAGTCGAGCTCCCACTTCTTGCGGCCGCCGTCGAGCAGCTTCACGTTCTCGTGGCCGTACAGCTTGAAGTACCAGTACGCGTACGCGGCGAACCAGTTGTTGTTGCCGCCGTACAGGACCACGGTGTCGTCGTTGGCGATGCCCTTCGACGACAGCAGCTCCTCGAAGCCGGCCTTGTCGATGAAGTCGCGGCGGACCGGGTCCTGCAGCTCGGTCTTCCAGTCGAGCTTCACCGCACCGGCGATGTGGCCCTTGTCGTAGGCGCTGGTGTCCTCGTCGACCTCGACGAAGACGATGCCGGGCTGACCGAGATTCTGCTCGGCCCAGTCGGCGCTGACGAGCACGTCCGCTCGGCTCATGCCGGGGACCTCCTGTCTGGGTTCTGGACTGCCTGGGGTGGGTCGGTGGGGCCCGCTGGGGCGGCGCAGGTCAGCGCGCGGCGAGGGCCGGGAACGAGCGAGAGAGCGCGCGAGACGTCAGCGCGTGCGACACAGGCAGCTGCCCACGCGGCACAGGTCGACCGCGCGGCGTTGCGTGAGCAGGGTGCCCATGGGATCCGAGGGTAGCCGGAACCGGGCCTCAGTTCACCTGTCCCGGATCACTGCACGCTGTCGGGCCTCAGCACGACGTCATCGGAGACCGCGTCGACCAGCAGTCCGGTGTCGGTGAGGTGCACCGCGGTGATGCGGAGGTTGAGCGGGAGGTTCTGCGGCTGCACCCGGAACGACAGCAGCCGGGCGGCCTCGTCCAGCACCGCCGTCGGCACCGGGATGCCGGCGACCTTGGCCTGCTCCGCGTTGATCGCGATCCGGCCGTCGTTGACCTCGACCCGGCCGACCGCCTCGGCCTTGATCGAGCGGCCGAGCACCTGCACGGAGCCGGTCAGCCGCAGCGAGTCGCCCTCCCGGGTGATGGTCAGGCCGGAGATGCCGCTGGCCCGGGCCAGCTGGTCGTAGGGGATCAGCAGCGTGCCGCTGATCTGGTCGACCGGGATCCGGTCGACGTTGCCGCCGAGGGCGTCGGACAGCGACACGTGCGCGCCCTGCAGCCGGGCGTTGACCGACAGGTCCTGCACGTCGCCGGCGTCCACGTCGGGCAGCTGCACCCGGATGTCCTTGTACGTCCCGCGGATCGCCTGGGTCAGGAACGGGATGCCGCGGATGCTCACGTCGGGCTTGGCATCCAGGTCGAGTTGCTGCTGGATCTCGCTGGCCAGCCGGTTCTGTGCCACGACAACACCGACGCGGTCGGCGGCGACGAGCAGGGCCGCCAGCACGACCAGCACGATCAGCAGCCGCCGCATGGGCGGTCACCCTGCCACAGACAGCACCGTGAGATATCCGACGGGGGCGACCAGCGCGAGCGGCAGCAGCGCCGACAGCACCGCCGGCACCAGCGGGCGGGGTCGGTCGGGCAGGGCCAGCGTGACGAAGCCCACACCGACCGCGACCAGCGCGGCGACGGCGCCGACCAGCGCGCCCACGCCGGCCGCGGCCCCGCCGGTGAGCGGGCCGCCGGCGGTCGCGGCACCGGCGACCGCACCGGCGACCGCGGCCAGCAGCACGGCGGCCAGCCCGTACGGGACGCCCTCGGCGATCCGCGGCACCGGGGCCAGCGCGTCGGTCAGCCGGGCCACGGTCAGTCCGGCCGCGGCGGCCAGCACCACCGTGCCGACCAGCCGGTGCCCGTCCTCGGCCCAGGCCAGCGCGATCGGCAGGCACAGCGCGACCTCGGCTGCGACCAGCAGGGCGACCGCCGACACCGACTCGGTCACCCGGACCCGGACCACGCCGCGGACCAGTTGGTGCACGACCATCGCCGGCAGCGCCAGCCCGAGCACGCCGAGCAGCACGACCGGCGAGTTGCGGTCCCGCACCAGCAGCGCGACGTCGCCGACGGCGGCGGCGCCGACGCCGATCAGCACGCCGCCGATCCGGCCGGGCCGGTCGGTGCCGAGCATCCAGACCGGCGCCAGCACCGCTTGGGCCAGCGCGACGGTGACGACGACGCCGGGCCGGCCGATCACCGCGCCGGTGCCGAGGACCAGACCGGTGACGGCTGCGACCGCCGCGGCGAGCAGGTGCATCCGCCGGGCGGCGGCGCGGCTGAGCCGGGCGACCTGCTCGCCCGCCGGCACCCATCGCGTCGCCCCCATGGCGTCACCCTCCCCCGTGCCGGTCACCGCGTCGCGCAGCGCGGCCGCATCGCGGTGGACGCCGTTCGCCGACCGGGGCCGGCTGACGAACGCGTCGAACGGCGGCGGGCTCTGCCGCGGACCAGGCACCGGGACCGGCGGGCCCTGCCGCAAACCCGGCGGCGGAACCGGCGCGCTCTCCCGCCGACCCGACCGCGGAACCGGCGGTGTGCCCTGCCGCGGACCCGGCGGTGTGCCCTGCCGCGGAACCGGCGCGCCCTGCCGCCGACCCGGCCACGGAACCGGCGGCGGGCCCTGCCGCGGACCCGGCGGCGCACTCTGCGGCGGGCTCTGCGGCGGGCTCTGCGGCGGGCTCTGCGGCGGGCTCTGCTCCGGCGGCGGCGAGGCAGCGGCGGCCTCCCGGCGGCCGCGGCGACCCCTCGGTGCCGCGTGTCGGCTCACGCCGGCATCGTGCCAGCCCGGCGGGCCGCGGCAGCCACCCAGCCGGAGATCCGGTCCACCAGCGCCGGGGTCAGGGCGCCCTCGGCATGCCCGAACCCGGCCAGTTCCCAGTAGTCGGCGTCCGGGGCGGCCACCGCCAGCGCCCGGCCGTGCTCCACCCCGAAGTACTGATCCTGATCGCCCTGCACGATCAGCGCCGGGGTCGGCGCGATCCGCCCGGCCACCGCGACCGGCCACTCCGGCGGCACGCTCCAGCCGCCGCCCACCCTGGTCCGCAGCGCCTTCTCGGCCACCCAGCGCCCGGTCGGGGTCTCCAGCAGCCAGTGCACCCGGCGCATCGGCACGGTGTCCCGGATGAACCAGCGCGACGGCGCGCTCACGCTGACCACCGCGTTTACCGGCTCGACCGGAGCCAGGCCGGTGGTGGCCGGCGACAGTGCCGCGTGCCGCAGCACGACCGCGCCGCCCATCGAGAAGCCGACCGTGGCGATCCGCCGGTAGCCGGCCTCCCGGGCCCAGCGGACGGTGGCGTCCACGTCGAGCACCTCGAAGTCGCCGGCGGTGCTTCGCCCCTCGGACCGGCCGTGGCCGCGGAAGTCGACCATCACGACGCCGGCCGACCGGGCGAACCGGGCCGCCACCCGCTGCACGTGCGGACGGGCGGTGGTGACCGTGAAGCCGTGCGCGAGCACGATGGCCAGGTCCCGCTCGTCCCGCTCGGTCGTGACGTGCATCCCGACCAGGCGCACGCCGTCCGCGGTTCGTACCTGGATCGATTTCATCCGGGCTATCCTCTTCCTGAGCCGACGACGCCTCTCCCGCAGCACGCGACGACGAGTGGAGACGTTCGTGGATCTCCTGCTGATGACCGCAGCATCGCAGCCCACGGCTGAGGTGATGCCGGCTCTCGGTCTCCTGGCCCACTCGGTGCGGGTGGTGAGCCCGGAGCCCGGTGTCCTGACCGACACCCCTCCCGGCGACGTCGTGCTGGTCGACGCGCGGCACACGCTGGCCAGCGCGCGCAGCCTGTGCCGGCTGCTGCAGACCACCGGCGTCCCGGTTCCGGTGCTGGCCGTGCTCACCGAGGGCGGGCTGGCCGCGGTCGCCGCCGACTGGGGCGTCGACGACGTGCTGCTCGACACCGCCGGGCCGGCCGAGGTCGAGGCGCGGCTGCGGCTCGCGGTGACCCGCCGGGCGGCGGCCGGCGCGCCGGGCGAGGGCGGCGTGATCCGGGCCGGCGACCTCGCCATCGACGAGACCATGTACACCTGCCGGCTGCGCGGGCGGCTGCTCGACCTGACCTACAAGGAGTTCGAGCTGCTGAAGTTCCTGGCCCAGCACCCGGGTCGGGTCTTCTCCCGGGCGCAGCTGCTGCAGGAGGTCTGGGGCTACGACTACTACGGCGGCACCCGCACGGTCGACGTGCACGTACGACGGCTGCGGGCCAAGCTCGGCGCCGAGCACGAGCAGCTGATCGGCACCGTGCGCAACGTCGGCTACAAGTTCGTCCGCCAGCCCCCGGTCCCGACCACCACCGAGGCCCCGGCGACCGTCGGGTAGCGTCCGGATCATGCATCCGGTGCTCGTCGAGGAGGCGGCGCCGGACCCGGCCGCGGTGCTCGCGCTGGCCGGCGCGGCCGAGGCCGTCGACGGCATCGCCCCGCTGTCCGAGCCGGTGCTGATCGACCTGCACGAGAACGCCGGGCGTCACTTCCTCGCCACCGGCGACGGCACCCTGCTCGGCTACGCGCACCTGGACGCCGACGGCGCCGAGCTCGTCGTGCACCCCGACCACCGCCGGCAGGGCATCGGCGGGCGGCTGCTCGACGCGCTCGAGTCCGCGGGGGCCGAGCTCGCCTGGGCGCACGGCCGGCTGCCGGCCGCGCTCGCCTTCGCCGCCGCCCGCGGCTGGACCGCCACGCGCACGCTCTGGCAGCTGCGCCGCCCGCTGACCGGCGAGATCCCGGACGCCCCGGTGCCGGAGGGGATCACGCTGCGCCCGTTCGTGCCCGGGCAGGACGAGGACGCGTGGGTCGCGGTGAACGCCCGCGCCTTCGCGCACCACCCCGAGCAGGGCTCCTGGACCGCGCGGGAGGTCCGGCTGCGCGAGGCCGAGCCGTGGTTCGACCCGGCCGGCTTCCTGCTCGCGGTCCGCGACGACGGCTCGCTCGCCGGCTTCCACTGGACGAAGGTGCACCCGGGCCCGCCGCCGATCGGCGAGGTCTACGTGCTCGGGGTCGACCCGTCCGCGCAGGGGGTGCGGCTGGGACCGGCGCTGACCGCGGCCGGTCTGCGCTACCTGCGCGACCGCGGCCTGTCCGACGTCATGCTCTACGTGGACGACGACAACCCCGCCGCGGTACGGCTCTACCAGCGGCTCGGCTTCACCGAATGGGACGCCGACGTGCAGTTCCGCCGTCCTTGACCGGCGATCGGCGCGTTCACCCGGACGTCGACCGGCCGCCACCGCGCGTTCGGCCCGCGCTGCCGACCTGTTCAGGCTGAGTTCACCGGCGCTGGTCCCGTCGGCAACCTTCCGTCCCTACCGTCGTCCCCGGCGTCGGCGCCATGCCGGCGGCACCTGTCCCGGCCGGCTTCCCGTCGGGCGGGACACCGCAGACCTCCCGGAGGGACGCACGTGAAGCTCCAGCGGTACGGCCTCGTTGCCGGGCTCGTCGTGGGCGTGCTCGCGCTCAGCGCCTGCGGCTCCGACAACAACGACAGCAGCAGCAGCGCCGGTAGCGGCAGCAGCGCGTCCGGCACCGCACCGGCCGGCTCCATCGACTGCGCCTCCGGCACGCTGTCGTGGGACGGGTCGAGCGCCCAGAAGACCGCGGTCACGCAGTGGGTCCAGCAATACCAGAACCAGTGCTCGGACGCCTCGATCAACTACCAGGGCCAGGGCTCCGGCGCCGGCCGGACCGCCTTCTACAGCGGCCAGATCCCGGTCGCCGGGTCCGACGCGTCGATCGCCGACGGCGACCGCGGCAAGGCCGACGCCCGGTGCTCCGGCGGCAAGGCGATCGACCTGCCGATGGTGCTCACGCCGGTCGAGTTCATCTACAACGTCAAGGGCGTCAGCGATCTGACCGTGACCCCGTCGATCCTGGCCAAGATCTTCTCCGGCAAGATCACCACCTGGAACGACCCGGAGATCGCCGCGGCCAACAAGGGCGTGACGCTGCCGGACACGACGATCACCACGGTGCACCGGTCGAAGGACTCCGGCACCACCCAGAACTTCGCCAGCTTCCTGGCCGCCCAGGTCCCGGACCTGTGGACGTACGGCACCGGCCAGGCCTGGAAGGCGCCGGGCGGCCAGGGCGCGGCCGACTCGTCGGCGCTGGTGCAGTCGGTGAAGGGCATGGACGGCGCGATCGGCTACGTCGACGGTCCGGACGCGACCAAGAACAGCCTGACCCCGGCCAAGCTGGACGTCGGCTCGGGCGCGGTGGAGCCGAACGCGGACACCGTGGGCAAGGCGATCTCGGCCGCCCAGGTCAGCGGTGACGAGCAGGACGTCGTGCTGAAGATCAACTACGGGCTCAAGGACGCCGGCGCGTACCCGGCCATCCTCGCCACGTACGAGATCACCTGCACCAAGGGTCTGACGGCAGGCCAGGCGAAGTTCGTCAAGTCGTTCCTGACCTACACGGCCAGCGACGCCGGCCAGGCCGAGCTGGCCAAGCTCGGCTACTCACCGCTGCCGACCGACCTGGCCGGCAGGGTCCGGTCGTCGATCGACTCGCTGAGCGCGACCTGATCGCCGGAGCACCACCGGCCGGTGCGCCTCGCTGCCTCCCGGGGCAGCGGGGCGCACCGGCGCGAGAACCCCGCAGGAAGGAGCGGCCGTGAGGGAGCGGGAGCCCGTGGGTCCGACGATCGGCACGGCCACCACCCCGTCGGTGGGTGGTGGCCCCCCGGTCGCCGGGGAGATCAGCGGTGCCGCCGTCCGGCCCGGCGACCGCGTCTTCCGCTCGCTCAGCGTCGCCGCCGGCGCCACCGTCCTGCTGATCATGGCGGCGATCGCGGCCTTCCTGATCGTGCGATCCGTGCCCGCGCTGCGCGCCAACACGGCCGACTTCTTCACCTTCGAGCAGTGGCTGCCCGACGAGAGCCCGGTGCAGTTCGGCATCGCGGCGCTGCTGTTCCACACGTTGATGACCGGCCTGCTGGCGATGATCATGGCGGTGCCGGTGTCCATCGGCGTGGCGCTGTTCATCACCTACTACGCGCCCCGGCGGGTCAGTTCCACACTCGGCTACTTCGTCGACCTGCTCGCCGCGGTCCCGTCGATCGTCTACGGCCTGTGGGGATTCGCCTTCCTGGCGCCCAACCTCACCGGCCTCACGCTCTGGCTGGACAAGTGGTTCGGCTGGATCCCGCTGTTCGACTACCAGCTGCAGAACCGCCCGAACAACCTCACCGACTTCACCGCCGGCATCATCCTGGCGATCATGATCCTGCCGATCATCTCCTCGATCTCCCGCGAGGTGTTCGGGCAGGTGCCGCGGGATCAGGTGGAGGCCGCGCTGGCGCTCGGCGCCACCCGCTGGGAGATGATCCGCACATCGGTCCTGCCGTTCGGGCGCAGCGGCGTGGTGTCCGCCTCGATCCTCGGCCTCGGCCGGGCGCTCGGCGAGACGCTCGCGGTCACCATCGTGCTGTCCACCGTCTACGGGATCAGTTGGCACATCACCCAGTCCGGGGGTGTCACGTTCGCCATGAACATCGCGCTGAAGTACGGCGAGGCCGGCACCGTCGGCACCAACGCCCTGATCGCCTCCGGGCTGTGCCTGTTCATCATCACGCTGGCGGTCAACTTCTCCGCCCAGTTGATCATCCGTCGGCGGAAGGGGGCCTGAGGTGGCCGTCTCGGCCGAGCCGCGCACCGGCGTACCCACCCCGGGGCCGTCGCTGCGCGGCCGCACGCTGCCGACGTATGCGCTGCCCGGGTTCGCGGTCGCCGCCGTGCTGCTCACCCTGCTGCTGTGGGCGACCACCGGGTTCGCCGGCAGGGCCGGCTTCGTGGTCTTCGCGCTGCTGCTGTTCGTCGCGCTGCAGACCCTGGTGAGCTTCGGTGTCGAGGGTCGCCGGCAGGCCGTGAACCGGCTGTTCACCACGCTGGTGACGGTCGCGTTCCTCATCGCGCTGACCCCCCTGGTCCTGATCGTCTGGTACACGGTCAAGGAGGGCGCCGGCGCGATCTCGGACCACTTCCTGACCCACTCGATGTTCCGGGTCGACCCCAGCGAGCCGGGCGGCGGCATCTACCACGCGATCGTCGGCACGCTGATCCAGACCGCGCTGGCCACCGTCATCGCCGCGCCGCTGGGCGTGCTCGCCGCGATCTACCTGGTCGAGTACGGCGCCGGGCGCCGGTTCGCGCGCGCGGTCAGCTTCTTCGTGGACGTGATGACCGGCGTGCCGTCGATCGTCGCCGGCCTGTTCATCTACGCGTTCTGGATCCTGGCTCTCGGGTTCCAGAAGTCGGGGTTCGCCGGCTCCCTGGCGCTGCTGATCCTCATGCTGCCGGTGATCATCCGGTCCACCGAGGAGATGCTCAAGATCGTCCCGAACGACCTGCGCGAGGCGTCGTACGCGCTCGGGGTGCCGAAGTGGCGGACGATCCTGCGGGTCGTGCTGCCCACCGCCATCGGCGGGATCGTCACCGGCATCATGCTCGGTGTGGCTCGCATCATGGGCGAGACCGCGCCGCTGCTGCTGCTCGTGGGCATCAACCAGCGGATCGAGTTCAACCCGTTCGCCGGCACGGCCGAGCAGGTGCCGCAGGAGTCGCTGCCGACGTTCATCTTCGAGCAGTTCCAGCTGGCGGCCGGGAACACCGACAGCGAGCCGTTCCAGCGGGCCTGGGGCGCCGCCCTGGTCCTCATCGTCATCATCGGCCTGCTGAGCGCGGTCGCCCGACTGATCGCCCGGTTCGCCCGGGTGCGGGGATAGGAGAACCGGTGGCCAAGAGCATCGACGTCTCCGGCGTCGACATCTTCTACGGCACGTTCAAGGCCGTCGAGGACGTCTCGATGACGATCGAGCCGCGCAGCGTGACGGCGTTCATCGGCCCGTCCGGCTGCGGCAAGTCGACCGTGCTGCGCACGCTCAACCGGATGCACGAGGTGATCCCCGGCGCCCGGGTGGAGGGCAAGATCCTGCTGGACGGCGAGGACATCTACGGCTCGAACGTCGACCCGGTGAACGTCCGCCGGACGATCGGCATGGTCTTCCAGAAGCCGAACCCGTTCCCGACGATGTCGATCTACGACAACGTGATCGCCGGGCTCAAGCTGGCCGGGCACACCCGGAGGACGAAGACCGACGAGGTGGTGGAGAAGTCGCTGCGCGCGGCGAACCTCTGGGAGGAGGTCAAGGACCGCCTCGGCAAGCCGGGCGCCGGGCTGTCCGGCGGGCAGCAGCAGCGGTTGTGCATCGCCAGGGCGATCGCGGTCGAGCCGCAGGTGCTGCTGATGGACGAGCCGTGCTCGGCGCTGGACCCGATCTCCACGCTGGCGATCGAGGACCTGATCAGCGACCTGAAGGACCGCTACACGATCGTCATCGTCACGCACAACATGCAGCAGGCGGCGCGGGTCTCCGACCGCACCGCGTTCTTCAACCTGAACGGGACCGGGCAGCCCGGTCGCCTCGTCGAGATGGACGACACGCAGAAGATCTTCTCGAACCCCTCCAACAAGAGGACCGAGGACTACATCACCGGCCGCTTCGGTTAGGGCGTGTCCCGGGGATCTCGGTGGATGCGGACGGCGTCAAGGCGGGCGACCCGGCGTCCGCCTACCCGCACCGGGCGTCGGCAGCGGTCACCGCGGGTGCGGAGGAGGCCGCCGGCTTCGGCGCGGCCGCCGGCTTGGCGGTGGCGGGATCGCCGACCTTCACGGTCTTCACCCCGGTGTAGTTGCTGCCGATGACCAGGTCGAGCGACGTGCTCGCGTCCGCCTGGAGCACGGCGCCGGGTACCGCCGCCGCCAGCGTGAGCGCCGCGTCCCGATTGTCGGGCGAGTATCGCACCGTCGTCGTCGCGGTCGCCGGAGCGTTGGTCGGCTCCACGGTGGTGAAGCCGGCGGTCTGCAGGTCTCCCGACACCTTGCGGCCGAGCCCGTTGACCCCGACCCCGTTCAGCACCCGGACCTGGACCTCCTGCGGCGCCACGGTCAGCACGTTCGGTTTCGGCGACCCGGCCGGCTTCGCCGCCTTCGGCGCCCGCGGCTTGTCGTTGATGACCGAGTCGTACAGCGCCCGGCCGGCGACGTCGTCGAGCAGCACCCGGCTGCCGCCCTGGCCCGGCGGCGGCGCCGGGAAGCCCGGCGGCGTGTACGCCGGGTTCGCGATCGGCGCGGTGAGGAAGCTGACCCGCTTCGGGTCGAGCCCGTGCAGCTGGGACGCCAGCTCCTTGAGGTCGCCGAACGAGGTGTCCCGGTCCAGCGTGAGCGACTTCGTCGCCGCGGACAGGAACTTCGTCAGCGCGACCGGGTTGACCAGCAGCTTGGTGCTGCTCGCCGCTCGCACCATCGAGCCGAGGAACCGCTGCTGGCGCTGGATGCGCCCCAGGTCGGACCCGTCGCCGATCCCGTACCGGGCCCGCACGTACGCGAGCGCCTGCTCGCCCTTGAGCACCGACGTCCCGGCCGGCAGCCGCAGCCCGCTCTCGTCGTCCCGCAGCGGCGTCGTGCTGCAGATCGACACTCCGTTGAGCGCGTCGACCATCGTCTTGAAGCCGGTGAAGTCGACCTGCACGTAGTGGTTGATCTTGATCCCGGTGAGCTTCTGCACCGCGAGCACCGTGCAGGCCGGTCCGCCGATCGTGAACGCCTCGTTGAACTGCCCGTCGTGCGCCGCCTCGGTGCCGCCGCCGGTCTTGTGGCAGGCCGGCAGGCTGACCCAGGAGTCGCGCGGGAAGCTGATCAGCGTCGCCTTGTCGCGGTTGGGCGAGAGGTGGGCGAGGATCGTGGTGTCCGACCGGGCGCCGCTCACGGTGCCGTACTCGCCGTTCGTGCCGGCCCGCGTGTCCGAGCCGATCAGCAGGTAGTTCTCGGCACCGAGCTGCTTGCCGGCGTTGCGGATGGACTTGTCGCCGGGGGCGAGCGCGTCGACCCGGGTGATGTTCCCGGACAGCTTCTTGTACTGGTAGGCCCCGACCCCGCCGGCGGCGACCAGCACCGCGGCCAGCACCGCGCAGACCCAGCCCACCGTGCGGACCCAGCGGGGGCGCCGGTTCCGCCGCGGCCCGGCGGTGCGGCGGTGCCGGCCGGGGACGTCGTCGTCGTCCGGGTCGAGCGGCAGGTCCGGGTGGTGGCCGAGGTCGTGGGTGATCAGGCCGTATCGGTCGGGCGTCCGCTCCAGCACGCCGACCGAGCCGGCCGGCTCGAACCCGGCGGCCTCGGCTCCGTAGCCGGACCGGGACGGCGGGCCGAGCGCGTCGGCGATCCCGGGCCGGTACGGCTCCTCCGGGACGGATCCCCCGCCCGCCCGGGGAGATGCGGCGGCACCGCTGAGCCAGCCGGCGTACGCGGCCGTGTCGTCGAAGCGCGGGGGCTCCGGCCGGGCGGCGGGTGTCGGCGCGGCCCACGGCTGGGCGACCGGCGTGCGGCCGGCAAGCCCGTTCGGCGCAGCCCGGTCACCGGCCGGGAACGACGGCGGCAGCCCGTCCGATCGGTGCCGCCGACCGCTGCCGCCACCCAGCGGCGGTCGCGGCTCGTCGTGCCGGGACGCCGATCGCGGGGCCGGCACCGACCAGCCGTACCCGGACCCGGCCGGCCACGAGGGGTGATCGGGCTGGTGCACCGGTGCGGCAGGAACTCGAGGACTCGACGACGGAACGTGACGAGCCTCCGGAGATCGTGGGCTCGTTCCCGCAGCCGGTTCATCACGGAAAGTAGGCGCATCCGGAGCGGCATGCCGGCCGCCGTCCCGGGTAGGAGACCGCCGCCACGGGCCTGACTGCTCCGCCCACTGGGCCAGCAACGAGTCGAGGTCCTGATCTGTCCTGCCTCCGGTCCCCCAGCCGTGGCCGGCAGCGCCCTCGCGGTCATCCGACACGGACGCTTCGGCTCCCTGAAGTCGGTGAACAGGTCAGCCGGGGACGCATCTCACCCCCGACGGTGATCAACGGGGATGGTACGGAGGCCGCTGGCTCCACCGCCAATCCCCGAGGCACATTCACCCCGTACGGGTCAACGTGAACTGCGTCCTTCGGCGGAGCCGGTTCCTCCGGAAGAGTGGCAGTGTGTCGGCCGTCACCCGGCTCGGCAACGCGTCGGTCGCACTGTGCGACCGGCGGACAACCTCACTGCACGATCAGAAACGTTCACGCTACGTGGTTGTGCTGCGGAGAACGCGTAGTCGTTCCAACTTTGATTGACAAGTACCCGAACGGGCGTCACGCTCCGATTCGGCATCGCCCCTGGCCGCACCGCTGCTCGGCCGGGTCCGAGCAGCTGCGGGGAGACAGCAGGCGGCGAGGGGACGGCGGGTGGCACGTCGGGTGGCACGGCACAGCAGGTCCGGACGGCGGCTCGGGCGAGGATCGATCCTGATCGGGGCGCTGGTGCTGTCCGTCTGCGCGGCCACAGCCGGTGCGGTCCGGGTCTTCACCACCGACTCGACCGGCACCCCGACCGCCTGTACGGCACCGGCCGGCACGCTCACCGTCGCCGCCGCGCCGGCCGCCACGCCGTGGCTGACCCAGCTCGCCGCCGACTACACGAACCAGCACCGCACCGTGGCCGGCCGCTGCGTCCAGGTCACGGTCGAGACGCTCAGCCAGGACCAGGCCCAGCAGGCGCTGCGGCCGGTGCCGTTCCCGGGCGCGCCCACCCCACCGGACGTCTGGGTCCCGCAGTCGACGATGTCGGTCGCGCTGCTGCGGGCGAAGCCGGAGACGGCGAAGCTGCTCGCGGTGCCGACGCCGCCGATCGCCACCTCGCCCGCGGTGCTGGCCGCCCCGGCCGAGGCACTGCGACTGCTCGCCGGCCCGGACGGCAACCAGCCGCCGCTGGTGACGCTCTCCAGCCGGCTCGGCGACCCGCGCGGCTGGGGACAGCCCGGCTTCGACCACCCCGAGTGGGGCGCGATCACGGTGTCCACCACCGACCCCGGCACCACCCCGCTCGGGACCGGGATGTTGCTGGCGCTGGTCGGCGTGCAGACCCGGACGCCGACCCCGGAGGTCGGCGGGGCCGCGTTCCGGCAGCCGAACGTGCAGCAGGCGATGATCGGCCTCTCCCATGCCCTCCAGGCGACCGCGCAGAGCGGCGACGCGCTCATGGCCCGGGTGGCGAAGGCGAGCACGGTCGCCCAGGTGATCTCCTCGGTCGGCCTGGTCGCCGCCTACGAGCAGGACGTCTGGAAGTACGACCGGGACAGCCCGGCGATCGTGCTGTCGGCCGCGTACCCGGTCGACGGCCAGCTCGCCGCCGACTACCCCTACGTGGTGCCGAAGGGCAGCTGGATCGACGCCGCCGACCGGGCCGCCGCCGACGACTTCCGCGGCTGGCTGCTGTCGCCGCCGGTGCAGGGCCGGCTCGACCGGTGGGGGCTGCGCGGCGCCGACGGGGTGGCCGGCCCGGGGATCGCGGCCGGCCTGCGGGTCGACTCGACGCTGCCGCTGGCACCGGTGCCGCAGCAGGCGGTCGACGGTCCGACCGCGGCCCGCACCGCCTGGCGGCTGCTGACCCGGCGGATCTCGGTGCTGGGGCTGTTCGACGTGTCCGGCTCGATGGCCGACCCGGTGCCGGGCACGCGGCAGTCGAAACTCGACGTCGCCCGGGCGGCGACGCAGGCCGCCTTGGGCTTCTTCGACCCGGCCGACTCGATCGGGCTGTGGGAGTTCTCCCGGGAGCTCGACGGCGACCGGGACTACCGGGTGCTGGTCCCGCTCGGGCCGGCCGGGCAGCGGGTCGGGCCCTTCCCCAACCGGTTCGTCGCGTCGGTCGCCGCGTACCGGCAGATGGTGCCGCGCACCTCGACCGGGCTGTACGACAGCATCCTGGCCGCGTACCAGAGCGCGACCGCGGACTACCGGAAAGACGCGGTGAACACGGTCGTGGTGATCACCGACGGGAAGAACGAGGACCCCGGCAGCATCACGCTCGACCAGCTGCTGGCGAGGCTGCGCACGCTGCACGACCCGGCGAAGCCGGTGCACATCGTCACCCTGGCCTACGGCACCGGTGCAGATCAGGCCGCGCTGGCCAAGGTGGCGAAGGCGACCGACGGCCTGCAGTTCGCGTCGCCCGACCCGCGCTCGATCGGCACGGTGTTCGTCACCGCGGTGGCGGCGCTGACCGGCTGAGCCGAATCAGTCGTCGCTGCGCGGGTTGCCGGCGACGGCCTGTGCCTCGAGCACGGTCATGGCCTCGTCCTCGGTGCGGGTGACGGTCGGCGGACCCTGCAGCGCGGCGCCGGTGGCGGTGACGTTCCAGGTCAGGCTGACCTGGAAGTGCCACTGCTGGCCCGGCTGGCCGCCGGAGGACCGGTTGAAGTTGATCAGGCAGTCGGTGCTGCCGCCGGCCGAGTAGGGCCGGCCGCCGTCGGCGCAGCCGGTCCGGACCGTGCTGCCGGCCGGGACGCCGGAGACGCCGACCTTGCCCGGCGTCGCGGTGACGGTCACCGAGTTGCCGCCGCCGGAGGCGGTCACCGAGACCGGCTGCCAGGCGGCCGGGTCGAACCACATCCAGGTGTCCAGCCGGACGAACGACCGGGCCGCCGGGTTGAAGTTCACCACCGGCATCCGCACGGTCTTGTCCATCGCGTCGCGGGCGAGCCCCATCAGGATCTCCGGCGGCACCGGCGGCTGCGGCGGCGCCTGGCCGGCCGGCACCCAGATCAGCGGATCGTTCTGGGCGCTCCACTGGTCGACGTACGTGAAGAAGTCCTGGATCGACCCGTCGAAGTTCCCGGAGTCGCACTCCCACGAATAGAAGTTGCCGTCGTCGTCCTTGTGCTGGTCGACGATCGGCGGGAACCAGTCGTCGTGGTTCTCGCCGACGTGGTGGGCCAGGCCGTAGTAGTACGGGTCCCTGGAGTCGGCGTACATCTCCGCGCCGCTGCGGCCCTTGCTGTACCAGCAGGGCGGCGGCACCCGGTTCGGCACCTCGACCACGGCGCCGTGCGAGGGATAGTTGCCGCCGTCGACCGAGATCGTGATGTACGAGACGCCGGCGTGCAGGTTGCCGCCGTCGTTGCCGGCCGAGCAGGAGACCACGTTCTGGCACGCTGCCGCCGGCGTCGCGGTGGCGACCGTGCCGACGGCTGCGACCAGCAGGGGGGCCAACAGCAGACCTGCTCTGCGACCGGTCACGCGGCGCATCGATCCCTCCCAGTCGGTGCTCCCGGGTGCGGGCACGCCGGGACCCCAGTCCAGCTTGCCGGGAATTAGTACACCTTGAGGCGGATTCGGTCCAGACGCGTCACCGTGGGCGGCCGGAATGATCACCCTGCGTGCAAGTCGAGCGCTTTACCGCGGAAGCGTGCAATCCGCGCCGCTGCTCTTGACCTGCGAGACCTTCCAGGTCCCGCCGCTGTTCGTCAGCGTCACCGTGAACTGCGACTTCGTGCCGTTCGAGCCGGGCCGCTTGGTGCCGGCCTTGTCGTAGAGCCGGGTCAGCGTCTGGTCAAGGCAGGTGGTCGCGCTCGCCGTCGACGCGCCGACCGATCCGACCGTCACCGAGCCGTCGATCGGCCCGCGCTGGCTCAGCCCCTGCGCCTTCACGTCGGTGAACAGCGTCACGAGCTGGCCGGCCTGCGGGTCGACGGACAGCTGCGCGATCTCCGGGTCGGCCGGGTCTGGCTTCTCGGCCAGCCGCACCACCATCGACCAGTACGAGCGGGTGGTCTCCGCCACGGCGGCCTTGCTGCCGGCCTCGGCCGGCCCGAGCCAGCGGATCGGCGAGCGCCGGGTGCCCACGCTCGGCTGCGGCGAGGGCGCGGCCGAGGTGGGCGCGGCGGTGGTCGGAGCGGCCGCGGTGGTGGTGAGGCCGGGGCCGGACGGCAGCGCGGTCGGCTCGTCGCCGGACGAGGAGCAGGCCACGGCCGTGGCCGCGGTCAGCGTGGTCAGCACCACGGCCCGAGGGAGGAACCGGGACATGCGCGACACCTCACCCTGCCCGGGCGGGGCTGTCAACCGCATCCCACCCGGCCTCCGCGCTGACGGCACCGCCCGCCGGAAAGGCCGGCGATCATGACCCGCTGTCCGCGCTGACGGCACCGTCCTGGCCGGAGAGGCCGGCGATCATGACCCGCTGTCCGCGCTGACGGCACCGTGCGGGCCGGAGCGGCCGGCGATCATGACGCACTGTCCGCGTTGACGGCACCGCCCCGGCCGGAAAGGCTGACGACCATGAGCGACAGCGCGCAGATCGGCGTCACCGGCCTGGCCGTGATGGGCAGCAACCTGGCCCGCAACTTCGCCCGGCACGGCCACGCGGTGGCGGTGCACAACCGGACCGACGCCAAGACCAGGGCCCTGATCGAGGCGTTCGGGCACGAGGGCGCGTTCCTGCCGTCCTACTCGGTCGAGGACTTCGTCGCGTCGCTCGAACGGCCGCGCCGGATCGTGATCATGGTGAAGGCGGGCGGGCCGACCGACGCGGTCATCGAGGGGCTGGCCCCGCTGCTCGAGCCGGGCGACATCCTCGTCGACGGCGGCAACGCCCACTTCGCCGACACCCGGCGGCGGGAGGCGGCGCTGCGCGAGCAGGGCATCCACTTCGTCGGCACCGGCATCTCCGGCGGCGAGGAGGGCGCGCTCAACGGGCCGAGCATCATGCCCGGCGGCACGAAGGAGGCGTACGAGTCGCTCGGTCCGCTGCTGGAGTCGATCTCCGCGCACGTCGACGGCACCCCGTGCTGCACCCACGTCGGCGCGGACGGCGCCGGCCACTTCGTGAAGATGGTGCACAACGGCATCGAGTACGCCGACATGCAGCTGATCGCCGAGGCCTACGACCTGCTCCGGCGCGGGCTCGGGATGACGCCGGCCGAGATCGCGGACGTGTTCCGGGAGTGGAACTCCGGCGACCTCGAGTCGTTCCTCATCGAGATCACCGCCGACGTGCTGGCGCACACCGACGCGGCCACCGGCACGCCGTTCGTCGACGTCGTGCTCGACCAGGCCGAGCAGAAGGGCACCGGCCGGTGGACCGTGCAGGTGGCGCTCGACCTCGGGGTGCCGGTCAGCGGGATCGCCGAGGCGGTCTTCGCCCGCTCGCTGTCCGGGCACGCCGACCAGCGGGCGGCCGCCCGGGACCTGCCCGGCCCGGCCGCCGACGGCACCGTCGACCGGGCCGGCTTCGTCGACGACGTCCGCAAGGCGCTCTACGCGTCCAAGGTCGTCGCGTACGCGCAGGGCTTCGACGAGATCACCGCCGGCGCCGCCGAGTACGACTGGGACATCGACCGGGGTGCGATGGCGACGATCTGGCGCGGCGGCTGCATCATCCGGGCCCGGTTCCTCAACCGGATCAAGGAGGCGTACGACCGCGACCCGCAGCTGCCCTCGCTGCTGGTCGACGACTACTTCACCGCCGCGGTCGCGGACGGGCAGGAGTCCTGGCGGCGGGTGGTGGCCACCGCGGCCCGGGTCGGCGTGCCGACCCCGGGCTTCTCCTCCGCGCTGGCCTACTACGACGGGCTGCGGGCGCAGCGGCTGCCGGCTGCGCTCGTGCAGGGCCTGCGCGACCTGTTCGGCGCGCACACCTACCGCCGCACCGACCGGGAGGGCGTGTTCCACACCCGCTGGTCGTCCGACCGGACGGAGGAGCCCGGCGACTGACCGCCCGGCGGCCCGGCCGGCGTCCCGGCCGGCGTCCCGGCCGGCATCCCAGCCGGCGTCCCGGCCGGGTCGGATCGGTCCGGCCGGGCCGATGCCGGACTCAGCCGTCGCGGACCGGCGAGCTCAGGCGGGCGCCCCGCTCGGGCTTCGTGTCCGGGCCGGCGAGCCGCGCCGGCTGCGAGCGCCACGAGGCGGCGAGCACGGCCGGGATCGGCACGGGGTAGGCGGTCGGCTCGGGCGCGGCCCGCGCCTACCCAGCGACGTGACAAGCATGTATCCCGCTCGGAGGTTGACAAGATTAGCCGTCTGGCTAACACTCTTAGCCATGACGACTTCCTTCCTCGACCGTCCCACCGGCCGGCTGGCGTACGAGCTGACCGGTGACCCGAACGGTCCGCTGGTGGTGCTCTCTCCCGGCATGGGCGACCTGCGCTCGACGTTCGACGGACTGGCGGAGCGGCTCGCCGCGGAGGGCGCGCGGGTGGTGAACGCCGACCTGCGCGGGCACGGCGAGTCCAGCACCGGCTGGGACGGCTACGGCGTGAGCGCGATCGCGGACGACCTGCTCGCACTCCTGCACGCGCACGGCGGCCGGGGGGTGCTGGTCGCCAACAGCTACTCCGGCAGCGCCGCGGTCGTCGCCGCCGCCCGCGAGCCCGCGGCGGTCACCGGCCTCGTCCTGCTCGGCGCCTTCGTCCGCGACGGCGAGAAGTCCGTGCTGCAGAAGGGGCTCTTCGCGCTCTTCCACCGCGCGTTCCCGGGCCGTCCGCTGTGGACGGCGATGGCGTGGCCGTCGTTCTTCAAGCGCAGGCCGGCCGACTACGCGGCCCGCAAGGCCGAGCTCGCGGCGAACCTCAAGCGTCCGCACGGCTACGACGCGCTCGCCCGGATGACCACGGACGAGGGCACCCACCGGCACACCACGCCGCTGCTGCCGTCCGTGCACGCGCCGGCGCTGGTGATCATGGGCAGCAAGGACCCCGACTTCCCCGACCCGGCGGCCGAGGCCAGGTTCACCGCCGACCAGCTGGGCGGGCCGGCCGAGGTGCTGATGATCGAGGGCGCCGGGCACTACCCGCAGGCCGAGGCCGTCGACGAGGTCGCACCCGCCGTCGCGGCCTTCCTGGCGAAGCTCGCGTGACCAGCCGCCCGCGGCTCAGCCCGGACCGGGTGGTCGCGGAGGCCGCCGCCCTGGCCGACGAGCGCGGCATCCAGGCCCTGTCGCTGGCGCCGCTGGCCGAGCGGCTCGGCGTCCGGGTGCCCTCGCTCTACAAGCACGTCGGCGGGCTGGACGACCTGCACCGCCGGCTCGCCCTGGCCGGCCTGCGCGACCTCGCCGACGAGCTCGGCGTGGCCACCGTGGGCCGGTCCGGGCGGGACGCGCTGCTGGCCTGCGCCACCGCCTGGCGGGCGTACGCCAAGGCCCACCCCGGCCGGTACGGCGCGATCCAGCGGGCGCCCGACTCCGACGACACCGAGCTGCTCGCCGCCGCGACCAGGCTGACCGAGCTGGTCTTCGCGATCCTGCGCGGCTACGGCCTGGACGAGGAGCAGACCGTGCACGCCACGCGCGCGGTCCGCAGCGCCCTGCACGGCTTCGTCACGCTGGAGGCGGCCGGCGGCTTCGGCCTCCCGCAGGGCGTCGACGACAGCTACGCCCGGCTGGTCGCGCTGCTCGACTCCGGCCTCAGCCGCGGCTGAGCCCGGGCCCCAAGCCACTGCGGCGAGGGCTCGGGTTCAGCGGCGGTCGGTGGTGAGCAGGCCGCGCTGGAACGCCTCGGCGACGGCGGCAGCGCGGTCGTTGACGCCGAGCTTGGCGTACACGTGCAGCAGGTGGGTCTTCACGGTCGCCTCGGAGACGAACAGCTGCCGGGCGGCCTCCCGGTTCGTCGCGCCGCGCGCCACCAGTTCGAGCACCTCCTGCTCGCGGGTGGACAGCGGCTCCTGCGCCGGGCGGCGGACGGAGCCGAGCAGCCGGGTCGCCACCGACGGCGACAGCACCGCCTCGCCCCGCGCGGCGGCCCGTACCGCCCGGAACAGCTCGTCCGCGCGGGAGTCCTTGAGCAGGTAGCCGGTCGCCCCGGCCTCGATCGCCGGCAGCACGTCGGAGTCGGTGTCGTAGGTCGTGAGGACCAGGACCCTGGCGCCCGCGCCGCTGCGGGTGATCCGCCCGGTCGCGGTGACCCCGTCGCCACCCGGCATCCGCAGGTCCATCAGCACCACGTCCGGGGCGAGCGTGCCGACCAGGGCGACCGCCTCGTCGCCGCTGGCCGCCTCGCCGACCACCTCGAAGCCGGGCTCGCCGCTGAACATGCCGCGCAGCCCGTCCCGGACCACCGGGTGGTCGTCGACGATGAGCACCCGGATGGCGCCGCCCGCGGGTGTCGGTTCGCTCATGCCGGGATCGCCGGGACCGTCGCGGAGACCGCGGTGCCTTCGCCGGGGGACGACTCGATCTCCAGCCGGCCGGCGATCCGGCCGACCCGCTGCCGCATGCCGGTCAGCCCGAACCCGCTGCCGTCGGCGACCTCGCCGGGCAGGCCGGCCAGGTCGAACCCGATCCCGTCGTCCCGCACGTCCAGCGTCACCACGTCCTCCATGTACGACAACGTCACCCCGACCCGGTTGGCCGCCGCGTGCTTGCCCACGTTGGCCAGCGCCTCCTGGCCGGTGCGCAGCAGCGCGATCTCGACCTCCGGGTGCAGCTGCCGCGGGGTGCCGGTGGTGGTCACCGCGGCCGGCACGCCGGTCACCTCCGACCAGCGCGCGGCGACGTCGGCCAGCGCGTCCGGCAGCCGGGCCGCCTCCAGCGGCTCCGGCCGCAGCGCCTGCACCGACCGGCGGGCCTCGACCAGCGTCGAGCGGGCCAGCTCCGCCGCGGTGTCCAGGTGCCGCTCCCGGCCGGTCGCGCTGGCCGTCCGGGCCGCCTGCAGCTGGGCGACGATGCCGGCCAGGCCCTGGGCCAGCGTGTCGTGGATCTCCCGGGCCAGCCGCTCGCGCTCGTCCCGCACGCCGGCGTCCCGGGCCGAGGCCACCAGCTGCGCCTGCAGCTGGGCGTTCTCCGCCATCGCCGCGGCCAGCCGCTCGTTGGCCTCGTTGAGCTGGCCGATGGTCTGCTTGCGGGCCGCGCTCTGCTCGTCGGTCAGCCAGCCGTAGTAGCCGAAGAAGCTGGCCAGCACGGCGTTGACCAGGAACACCGCGCCCCAGATGGCCAGCCCGCCCGCGGTGGCCTTCGGCAGGCCGCCGATCTGGGCGACGGCGGCGAAGGAGGCGGTGATCGCGATGCCGACGAACCGCCACCGGCCGCGGAGCACGTCGAGCGCGATCAGGTAGCCGAGGAACGCGATGAACCCGTTCCACGGGCTGCACAGCACCAACGCCCCGGCGAGCACGCTCCACCCGGTGAAGAACAGCGGCCCGGCGACCGGGCGCCGGCCGTGCTCGGGCCAACCGAGCCAGACCCAGAGTGCGGCCGCGCCGGCGAGCAGCACGTCGATCCACCAGGCCGGCCAGTCGGGGTCGCGGATCAGCAGGGTCAGCACGGTGCCGATGGCGATCGCGACGTACGGGACGTAGCGCTCGATGGAGCTCCACCGCTCCATCTCGGTCAGCCGCTCCAGCTCCTTCTCCCGGAGCCGGCGGGCCTCCTCGCCGAGCTCGGAGAGCTGGCCCAGCTCGGTCAGCCGGGTCAGCTTCTCCGACTCGTACGGCGTGCTCACCGGCTCACTCCCAGCGGAACGTCCGCGCCGCGACGACGGCGGCGACCAGGGCCCACCCGACCATTGTCGCGACCTGGGTCGGATGCGGCCAGGAGCCCTGCCAGGTGTCCCGGACCGCCGCCAGCGCCGCCCCGAGCGGGGTCCCGTCGCTGACGTGCCGCAGGAACGGGGAGAACGTCTCGCGGGGGATGTACACGCCGGCCAGGAACATGCTCGGGAAGAACAGCGTCATCCCGATCGCGTTGGCCGCCTTGGCGCTCGGCGCCACCGCGGCGACCAGCAGGCCGAGCGACAGCAGCGACGCCGCGCCGAGCACCACCGCGAGCACGAACCCGGCCAGGTTGCGCGGCACGGCCACCCCGAACCCGAGCGAGCCGACCGCCACCAGCAGCACGGTCGCGACCACCGTCGCCCCGCCGACCAGCAGCAGCTGGGCACCGAGCAGGATCCGCGGGGTCACCGGGGTGGCCCGCAGCCGGCGCAGCACGCCACGCTCCCGGTAGGTCCCCAGCGTCGTCGGCAGGATCGACAGGCCGAGCACGGCCAGCACGATCGCCACCCCGATCGAGGCGATGTACTCGGTGCCGGACTGGCCGGACAGGTCCGAGCTCGGGTCGCCGAACCCGGGAATCAGCCCGAAGCCGATCACCAGCAGCACCGGCAGCGCGAGCACCAGTGCCGGCAGCAGCGGCTCCCGGAAGAACAGCTTCGTCTCGATCTTCGTCATCGCCGCCAACGCGTGCGGTGCCCGCTGGCCGGACAGCTCGGGTGAGCGCGCCGGCCGCGCCGCCGTCGCGGTCGCCCGGTCCCGCTGCTGGCTGTCGAGGGCGCTGTCCTCCCGCTCCTCGGACGGGTCGCCGGGCGCAACCACCAACCGGCCGGCCGCCGTCGCTGCCCGCTCGCCCCGCGGGCTCCCGGCCTCGCTCATCGCGCTGCCTCCAGTTCCTTCTCGTCGTGGGTGGTGTCGCCGGCGTCGTCGAAGGGCCGGCCGGTCAGCGCGACGAACGCGTCGTCGAGGGTGCGCTGCTCCAGCCGGAGGTCGGCCACCAGCACCTGAGCCCGGCCGAGGGCGGCGGTGACGCCGGTGGCGAACTCGCCGCTGCCGGTCACGATCACCTGGCTGCCCGACCGCGTCACCGCCGTCACCCCGGGCACGTCCTCGATCAGCCCGGCGGGGATCACCCCGACCGGCCGGAACCGCATCCGCTGCTCGCTGCCGGAGCTGGTGATCAGCCCGGTCGGGGTGTCGAGGGCGACGAGCCGGCCGCGGTCGAGGATCGCGACCCGGTCGCAGAGCTCCTCGACCTCGTCCATCAGGTGGCTGACCAGCACGACCGTGACCCCGCTGTCGCGGACCCGGCGGACGAGGTCCCAGGTCTGCCGGCGCGCGGCCGGGTCGAGGCCGGTGGTGATCTCGTCGAAGAACACCAGCTCGGGCCGGCCGAGAAGGGCCAGCGCGAGGAACACCCGCTGCTGCTGGCCGCCGGACAGCTTCTTGAACGCCGTGTTCCGCTTGGCCGCGAGCCCCCACTCGTCGAGCAGCTCGTCGACCGGACGCGGGTCGCGGTAGAAGCCGGCGTACAGCTCCAGCGCCTCGCCGACCCTGATCTTCTCCTGCAGCTGGGCCTGCTGCAGCTGGACGCCGACCCGCTCGCGCAGCTGGGACCCGGACCGCTCGGGGTCGAGGCCGAGCACCCGGACGGTCCCGGAGTCCGGCGTCCGCAGCCCTTCCATGATCTCCACCGCCGTGGTCTTTCCGGCGCCGTTCGGGCCGAGCAGGCCGAAGACCTCGCCGGCCTGCACGTCGAAGCTCACTCCGTCCAGCGCGATCGTCTCGCCGTACCGCTTGTGCAGCTCGTGCACCTCTATGACCGCCATGCCATCGAGGGTCGTCGCCGGCCCCGCGGATCGGATCGGCCGCGCGGCCATCGCTGCCACGCCAGGCCGGTTGATCCGCCGGGTCAACCGAACGGTCGATGCTCGCGTAAGGTGCCGCGCATGCCCGAGGAGAGACAGGACCCGGCGAACACCCAGATGTTCCGGGCGTTCGTGGAGCGCGGCGAGCAGGAGACCGACCGGCGCAGCATGCGTACGGCATATCTGCTGATCGTGGGCGCCGTCGTGATCGTCGTCATCGCGCTGGTGCTGATCGTCGTCAGCTGACGCGCCGTTCTCTGACGGCAGAATGACGTTGACTGACGGCTAGCCTGACGCCAGAGTGGCGTCATGGCGACGCCGGTCCCGCTCTGGCGCAACCGCGACTTCACCCTGCTCTGGTCGAGCCAGGTGATCTCGACGGTCGGCACCAGGGTGACGTCGGTGGCGTACCCGTTGCTGGTGCTGCTGCTGACCGGCTCGCCCGCGCTGGCCGGCGTCGTCGGGTTCGCGCAGACCCTGCCGTTCCTGCTGCTCTACCTGCCCGGCGGCGCCTGGGTGGACCGGTGGGACCGGCGCCGGACGATGGTGGCCTGCGAGATCGGCCGGACGGTGGCGCTCGGCAGCGTCGCCGTCACCGCGGTCATCGGCGGCGTCCACGCGGTCACGATCGCCCAGCTGGCCGCCGTCGCGTTCGTGGAGGGCAGCCTGTTCGTGCTGTTCGACCTGTCCGAGGGGGCGGCGCTGCCCCGGCTGGTGCCCTCGGGCCAGCTGCCGACCGCGGTCGCCTGGAACCAGGCCCGCACGCAGGGCGCCGATCTGGTCGGCCAGCCGCTGGGCGGGTTGCTGTTCGCGATCGCGCCGGCGCTGCCGTTCGCCGTCGACTCGGTCAGCTACCTGGTCTCGGGCGGCGCGGTGGCGGCGATCCGGACCCGGCTGCAGGGCGAGCGGGCGGCGACCGTGGACCGGCTGCGGAGCCGGATCGCCGAGGGCGTGCGGTTCGTCCGCCGGTCGGCGTTCCTGCGCGAAACCGTGGTCATCGTGGGCTGGATAAACCTGGTCTTCAACGGAAGCTTCCTGGTGGTCATCGTGCGGGCCCAGCGGCTCGGCGGCAGCCCGGGCCAGATCGGCCTCATGTTGGCCGCGTTCGGCGCCGGCGGGATCCTCGGCGCGCTGGCGGCGCCGGCGATCCAGCGCCGGTTGTCCGGCCGGGTCGTGCTGGTCGCGATCGCCTGGCTGTGGACCGGGCTGGGGGTCGTGCTGGCGTTCGCGCCGTCGCTGGTCTGGCTGGCCGTGCTGGTCTTCGCGCTCAACCTGTTCGGGGCGCCGTACAACGTGGTGATCGCGGCCCGGATGTACCAGCTGGTGCCGGAGCAGATCTTCGGCCGGGTCCGCAGCGTCGGCCGCATCGTCGCCTGGGGCACGATCCCGATCGGCACCCTGCTCGGCGGCGTGCTCGCCGAGCGCCTCGGGGCCGCACCGGCGCTGCTGGTGTTCGGGCTGGCGATGATCCCGGTTGCGATCGCGAGCACGGTGTCACCGGGGATGCGCTCGATCGACGACCCGGTCAGCGAGCCGGCCGGCCAGCCTGCCTGACCGCGAGGGCCCGCACGCCGCGCTGGCCGGCGCCGTAGACCCGGGTCCAGCCCGTCGGCAGCAGCCGGGCCAGCAGGTCAGGGGCCTTCGCCGAGCCGCCGATGAGCAGCCGCGGCCGGCGGTGCTCGATCGCCGTGGCGATCTGCGCGGCCGCCCGCTCCGGCGGGATCGACAGCAGCGCGGCCCAGACCCGCCGTTCCCGCTCGTACTCGGCCGGGTCGACGCCGACGCCGACCCGGGCCGACTCGGCGATGCGGGTGTTGATCCCACCCGGGTGCACGGTGGTCACCCCGACCTCGCCGGCCAGCTCCTGGCGCAGCGCCTCGGAGAAGCCGCGGACGGCGAACTTGCTCGCCGCGTACGCGGTCTGCCCGGCCGGGGCGACCAGCCCGAACACCGACGACACGGTCACCAGGTGTGCGCCGGGCTCGGCCCGCAGCGCCGGCAGCAGGGTGTGCGTCAGCCGGACCACGGCGAGGAAGTTGACGTCGATGACCTCCTCGTACTGGGCCAGCGTGACCTGGTCGAACCGGCCGCCGAGGGCGATGCCGGCGTTGTTGACCAGCAGCCGCAGCCGCGGATGGGCCGCGCGGATCTCTTCCCCCGCGGCGACGACCGCGGCGCCGTCGGCGAGGTCGACGACCCTGACCTCGGCGTCGAGCGGGGCCGCCACCGTGGCCAGCCGCGCGGCGTCCCGGTCGAGCAGCACCAGCCGGGACCCGCGCCGGGCCAGCTCGACCGCCAGCGCCGCGCCGATCCCGCTCGCCGCCCCGGTCACCACCGCGACGCCGCCGGCGAACTCGTACCGGCGCATCAGCGGAACTCGACCGCGTCGGTGACCGGGCCGTGCCGGAACAGCAGCACGTCCCTCGGGTAGTTCTGGTTGAGCCGCCACGGCCGGGTCCTCGCCTGCCGGGGCAGCGCGTCCAGGCCGCGCTTGATGTAGTTGGCCTGCAGGTTGAGCAGCGGCTCGCGGGCGCCGGGTGGCGGCGGCACCGGGGTGACGACCGTGCTGCCGGTGCGGTCCATCTCGGTCAGCAGCCGGCAGACGTACTCGCTGACCAGGTCGACCTTGAGCGTCCAGGACGCGTTGGTGTAGCCGATCGCCAGCGCGAAGTTGGGCACGCCGGAGAGCATCATGCCCTTGTACGTCACCGAGTCGGCCATCGAGACCGGGGCGCCGTCCACCGACAGCGCCATCCCGCCGGCGGCGAGCAGGCTCAGTCCGGTCGCCGCGACCACGATGTCCGCGTCCAGCTCGGCGCCGGAGGCCAGCCGGATGCCGGTCTCGGTGAAGGTGTCGATCGTGTCGGTCACCATCGTCACCGACCCGGCGCTGATCGCGGCGAACAGGTCGCCGTCCGGAACCAGGCACAGCCGCTGGTCCCAGGGGTTGTAGGCGGGCCGGAAGTGGGTCTCCACCGGGTAGCCCGGCGGCAGCTGCCGGCGCACCCCGCCCTGCAGCACCGTGCGGGCGGCCCGCGGTGCCCGCCGGGCGAACTGGTAGAGCGCGATCTGGATCGCCATGTTCTTGCCCCGGGCGATCTTCGTGGCCACCCGGTCCGGCAGCCACCGCCGCAGCCCGGCCAGCACCGGGTCCTGCGACGGCAACGTGAGGATGTAGCTCGGCGAGCGCTGGAGCATCGTCACGTGCGCCGCGTCCCTGGCCATCGCGGGGACCAGGGTGACCGCGGTCGCGCCGCTGCCGATCACCACCACCCGCTTGCCGGTGTGGTCGAGGTCGGCCGGCCAGTGCTGCGGGTGCACGATCGGCCCGGCGAACCGCGCCTCGCCGGGGAACTCGGGCCGGTGGCCCTCGTCGTAGCGGTAGTAGCCGGTGCAGGAGTAGAGGAAACCGCAGGTCAGCTCGATCCGGCCGACGTCGCTCTGTACGGTGACCGTCCACCGGCGGTCCTCGCTGGACCAGTCGGCGGCCACCACCCGGTGCCCGTACCGGATCTTGGTGTCGATGCCGCGCTCGTGGGCGGTGTCCCGCAGGTAGTCCCGGATCGCGGCACCGTCGGCGAGCGTGCTCGTCCCGGTCCACGGCCGGAACTCGTAGCCGAGCGTGAGCATGTCCGAGTCGGACCGCACGCCCGGGAAGCGGAACAGGTCCCAGGTGCCGCCGAGGGCGTCCCTGGCCTCGAGGATCGCCCAGGTCTTGCCCGGGCAGCGGTCCTGCAGATGGCAGGCGGCGCCGATGCCGGATATGCCGGCGCCCACAATCAGCACGTCGACGTGCTCTCCAGTCACGTACTCGACGGTAGCCTCGCAAGTGTGTCCGGCGACATCACCATTGTGGAGGTCAGTCCGCGCGACGGGCTGCAGAACGAGTCGGTGCTGCTGTCCACCGACGCCAAGGTCGAGCTGATCGCCCGGCTCGTCGATGCGGGCGCGCGCCGGGTCGAGGCGGTCTCCTTCGCGCACCCGAAGGTGGTGCCGGCGATGGCCGACGCCGAGGCGGTGATGGAGCGTGTCCCCCGCCGCGACGGCGTCTCGTACGCGGGGCTGGTGCTCAACCGCCGCGGCCTCGACCGCGCGCTGCGCACCGGCGTGAACGAGGTCAACGCGGTCGTCGCGGTGACCGACACGTTCTCCCGGAAAAACCAGAACATGTCGACCGAGGAGGCGATGCGCGACGCCCTGTCGGTGATCGCCGACGCCCGGTCGGCCGGGCTGTTCACCACGCTCACGCTGTCGGCCGTGTTCGGCTGCCCGTTCGAGGGCGAGGTGCCGGTCGAGCGGGTGGTCGGCCTCGCCGCCGAGGCGGCCGGGGCAGGCGTGCAGGAGCTGGCGCTCGGCGACACGATCGGCGTCGGCGTGCCGGGGCAGGTGCGGGACATGACCGCGCGGGTCCGGGACGCGGTCGGCCCGTCGCTGCCGCTGCGATACCACTTCCACAACACCCGCAACACCGGCTTCGCCAACGCGTACGCGGCCGTGCTGGACGGCGTGACCGTGCTCGACGCGAGCGCCGGCGGGATCGGCGGCTGCCCGTTCGCGCCGAAGGCGACCGGCAACATCGCCACCGACGACCTCGTCTACCTGCTGGAGCGGATGGGCTACCGGACCGGCTTCGACCTGACGGCGCTGCTGCCCACCGCGGCATACCTGTCCGAGCAGCTCGGGCACGAGGTCCCGGCGCTGCTGCCGCGCGCCGGCACCTTCCCGGGCTGATCTACCCTGCATCCGCGGGTCGGACGAAGGAGGCACCCGGGATGCGGATGCTGCTCATCGGGGCGCCCGGCGCCGGCAAGGGCACCCAGGCCAAGCTGATCGCGGAGCGCTTCCACATCGCCCACATCTCCTCCGGCGACCTGCTGCGCATGCACGTCGAGGAGAACACGACGATCGGCCGCGCCGCGAAGGAATACCTGGCCAAGGGTGACCTGGTGCCCGACGCGATCGTGATGGACATGCTGCGCAAGCCGGTGGTCGCCGCCAGCGAGGCCGGCGGCTACGTCCTGGACGGCTTCCCCCGCACGCTCGAGCAGGCCAAGGCCGCGTACGAGACCGCGCACGAGCTCGGCGTCGCCGTCGAGGTCGCGATCTACCTCGATGTGCCGACCGAGGAGCTGACCAGGCGGCTGCTCGCCCGCGGCCGGGGCAAGGACGACACCCCGGAGGTGATCGAGCACCGGCTGGCGGTCTTCGAGGCCATGACCCGGCCGATGCTCGACTACTACGCCGACCGTGAGGAGCTGATCACCGTGAACGGCGCCCGGCCGGTCCGCGAGGTCTTCTGGTCGATCACCGTGCAGCTCCAGCAGCTCGACCACCGGCCGACCCAGATCGGCTGAGCCGGCTCACCGCGCTCGCTCAGCCCGGCAGCTCGTCCGGCTCGGCCTTGGCGGCCTCGGTGTCGCCCGCGGCGCCCTCGGCCTCCCGCTCGAACACGTCGCCGGCCTTGAGATCGGACGACGTCTGCCCGGCCACCTCGCGGGCCATCTCCTCGTCGTCGACGCCCTCACCGGCGGGCCTGGTCTCGCCCGGTCCACTCATCGCGGCTCCTCCCTCGGTTTCGCCCGGTTGACGACCCGTAGTCGTCTCCGGCCGCGACGGTGGCAAACACCTGGCATGGATCCCGGCGCACCGGGGAGACATCGAGGGTGTCGTTCGATCCCGACCCCGCGGTCCCGGGGATCGAGCAGTTCAGCGGCCCCGGCTACCGCGGCTGCCGGCTCTCCGGGGAGATCGACTTCACCTCGGCCGGCGCGGTCCAGTCCGCCCTGCTCGGGATGATCCTGCCCGGCGGCGGCGCGATGATCGTCGACCTCAGCCGGGTCACCTTCCTCGACTCCAGCGGCGTCGGCGTGCTCGTGCAGGCGCACCGGGTCGCGACCGAGCGGGACACGAGGCTGCTGCTGGTCGCGTCCGAGCCGGTGCGGAAGCTGCTCCGGTTGACCGGGTTGGACACTGTGCTGGAGACATACGACGAGAGGTCCGCGGCGGAGGCCGCGTTGTCCGGGTTCGAGTGACTTGTCGGACCGGGTGGTCCGACCGGATTTCCCACTGAGAGGCGACGGAATGCAGTACGTACGGCTGGGCAACACCGGGCTCGAGGTCTCGAAGATCTGCCTCGGCTGCATGAGCTACGGCGAACCCGGTCGCGGCAACCACCCGTGGTCGCTCGGTGAACAGGACGCCCGGCCGTTCTTCCGGCGCGCGATCGAGGCCGGGATCAACTTCTTCGACACCGCCAACGTCTACTCGGCCGGCAGCAGCGAGGAGATCACCGGCCGGGCGTTGAAGGACTTCGCCGGCCGGGACGACGTCGTCATCGCGACCAAGGTGCACGGCCGGATGCGCGAGGGCGCCAACGGCGCCGGGCTGTCCCGCAAGGCGATCATGACCGAGATCGACCACAGCCTGCGCCGGCTGGGCACCGACTACGTCGACCTCTACCAGATCCACCGCTGGGACAGCCACACGCCGATCGAGGAGACGCTAGAGGCGTTGCACGACGTGGTGAAGGCCGGGAAGGCCCGCTACATCGGGGCGTCCTCGATGTGGGCGTGGCAGTTCAGCAAGGCGCTGCACGTGTCGGAGCGCAACGGCTGGACCCGGTTCGTCAGCATGCAGGACCACTACAACCTGCTGCAGCGCGAGGAGGAGCGGGAGATGCTGCCGCTCTGCGTGGACGAGGGCATCGGCGTGATCCCGTGGAGCCCGCTCGCCCGCGGCCGGCTCACCCGGGACTGGGACGCGTCGACCGCGCGCTCCGAGTCGGACCCGTTCGGCAGCTCGCTCTACTCCGACGACGACCGCCGGATCGTCGACGCGGTAGCCAAGATCGCCGAGTCCCGGGGCGTCAGCCGGGCCCAGGTCGCGCTGGCCTGGGTGCTGCGCCAGCCGGCGGTGACCGCGCCGATCGTCGGCGCGACCAAGCCGGGCCACCTGGAGGACGCCATCGCCGCGGTCGACCTCGAGCTGTCCGACGACGAGGCCGCGCAACTCGAAGGGCCCTACTCGCCACGACTGCCAGCGGGTTTCTGAGTCGGCGGATAAGGTCGCGAGAGTGGCGGAAACCCGGATCGTGCTCGTCCGGCACGGCGAGTCGTTGGCGCAGGAACGGCGGGTCGTCGGCGGCCATGGGTGTGCCGGGCTGTCCGCCCTCGGCGTCCGTCAGGCCGAGGCGTTGCGCGACCGGTTGTTGCGGTCCGGGGAGCTGGCCGGGACGACCGCGCTCTACTCGTCGGTGATGGCCAGAGCCGTGCAGACCGCGCAGATCATCGCGCCGGCGCTGGGCGGTCTCGAGGTCGAGCAGGACTGCGACTTCTGCGAGGGCCACCCCGGTCCGGAGAGCGACGGGATGCCGTGGGAGGAGTTCGACCAGCGCTGGCCGGCGCCGGCCGAGTGGTCGCCGGACGTGACCCGCGAGCCGGGCGGCGAGTCGTACGCGCAGATGCGGGCGCGGGTCTCGGCCCGGCTGGACAAGGTCGCCGAGCGGCACCAGGGCGAGACCGTCGTGGTCGTCTGCCACGGCGGCGTCGTGGTGCACTCGATGCTGCGCTGGCTGGAGATGGAGCCGATGGGCGGCCGTACCCGCGCCTGGCTCGATCCGGTCAACTCGTCGCTGACGGAGTGGCGGATGGCCGAGAACCCGATGTGGCGGTCCGAGATCGAGCTGGTGCGCTTCAACGACCACGGCCACCTGTGCGGCGACCTGCTGCCCCGCCGGCGCCGCACCGCCGTAGCCGACGGTGACGTCCCTGGAACCGATGGTTGACGTCCGCCGGATAGCCTGAACGCGCTGCTACTAAGTCGTTACGGACCAGAGTCGAATGGGCCGTATGCGCGAACAGATGGGACTGATCAATACCGCCTTGCGGTTGATCACGCGTCGTCCGGTCAGCGGTGGGCAAAGTAGGGTGCCGCTGTCATGGACCGGTCCCGGCAGCGTACGGATTCCGAAGCGCGGCTGCGCGACTTCGGCCGTTGGCTGCGCCTGCTGCGGCAGTCCCGGCACCTCAGCCAGGAGCAGCTCGGCGACCGGGCCGGCATCGACCGGGCGGTGATCGGCCGTATCGAGCGCGGCGAGGTCAACGTCGGCATCGCGTACCTGTGGCAGCTCGCCGACGCGCTGGAGATGCGGGTGCAGGACCTGCTGCCCGCCGAGGATCATCCCCTGCTCAAGCGGGACAGCTGAGGGATCTGCAGCGCCGCCCAGGGGCTGATCAGCCGGGGCGCCCGCTCGGCCACCACGATCAGGTCGGCCCAGTCGACCCAGGCCCACTCGGCCACCTCGGCCGGGTCCGGCTCCGGGTCGGCGTCCACGATCACCCGGAAGACAGGGCAGAACTCGTTCTCCATCGTCCCGTCGGCCATCCGGGCGGTGTACGCGAACTCGGGCAGCGCCAGCTCGACGTCCTCGGGGGTCAGGCCGAGCTCCTGGCCGATCCGGCGGACCATCGCGTCCTGCAGGCCCTCGCCCGGGCCCGGGTGGCCGCAGCAGGTGTTGGTCCACACCCCCGGCCAGGTCTTCTTGCCCAGCGCCCGCCGGGTCACCAGCACCTTCCGCCCCGCCGGGTCGAACGCGTACGACGAGAAGGCCAGGTGCAACGGGGTGTCGGCGGTGTGCACGTCCGCCTTGGGCGCGGTGCCGACGGGCCGCCGCCGGTCGTCGAGCAGCACGACCAGCTCCTGGCCGGTCTCGGTCGCCGTCATTCCACTCCTTCGCCGGGTTGCGCCCTGCACGGTACTTCCCCGCCACCCACCCCCGCCGCAGCCGGGTCCCCATGTCGCCGCCCTGTCCGGTCCGGCCGGTGCTTCGGCCGCCTGGCGACGCCCTGTCCGGTCAGGTTGGGGTTCCGTGCCGCCCTGCGGCGCCTGTCGGCCGGCGGCGCCTGTCGGCCCTGTCCGGTCAGGCCGGGGCGCCGTGCCGGCCGGCGGCGCCTGTCGGTCGGCGATCCTGTCCGGTCAGGCCGGAGTTCCGTGCCGGCCGGCGGCGCCTGTCGGCCCTGTCCGGTCAGGCCGGGGTTCCGTGCCGGCCGGCGCCGGCGGTGAACCGGGCCACGCCGGCCGCCGCCTCCCCGCTCGCCAGCGTCCGAATCCCGTGCCCGAACTCGACCCGCATCGCCTCGTCCAGCGGCAGTCCGGCCGTGTCGTACACGGAGGCCCGGTCGCCCTGCAGGCAGACCGGCGGCAGCGCCGCCAGCTCCGCCGCCAACGCCTCCGCCGAAGCCCGCGCGCCGCCGGCCGGCACGACCCGGTCGGCCAACCCCCACGACAGCGCCTCGGCCGCGCCCACCGCCCGGCCGGTGAGGATCATGTCCAGCGCCCGGCCCTGCCCGACGATCCGCGGCAGCCGTACCGTCCCGCCGTCGATCAGCGGCACCCCCCACCGCCGGCAGAACACCCCGAACGTGGCGTCCTCCTCGACCACCCGCAGGTCGCACCAGAGGGCCAGCTCCAGCCCGCCAGCCACCGCATAGCCGCTCACCGCCGCGACGACCGGGACCCGCGTCCGCATCCGGGTCGGCCCCATCGGTCCGGGCCCGACCGGTTCCAGCCGGTTGCCCCGCCGCTGCGCGATCCCGGCCAGGTCCGCCCCGGCGCAGAACGTCCCGCCGGCACCCCACAGCACCGCGGCCCTGACCTCGCCGTCGCCGTCCAGCCGCTCGAACGCCGCGACCAGCGCGTCGGCCGTGTCCCGGTCGACCGCGTTGCGCACCTCGGGCCGGTCCAGCACGACCGTCCGGACCGGCCCCTCGCCCTCCACCCGCACGCCCACGTGCTCAGCTCGCCTCCGCCACCGGCTCGTCCAGCGCGGACAGCATGGCCGGCAGCGGCCCGTCCGGCAGCACGCCGAGCCGCCGGGTCGACCGGGTCAGCGCCACGTACAGGTCGTTGGTGCCGCGCGGCGACTCGGCCAGGATCCCGGCCGGGTCGACGACCAGCACGGAGTCGAACTCCAGCCCCTTCGCCTGCCGCACGGTGAGCACGACCACCGGCTCGGTGAGGTCGGGATCGGATCCGGCGCCGAGGATCGCGCGCACCTCGGCCGCCTTCGCCGCCGGCACGATGACCCCGACCCGGCCCTCCCCGACCGCCTCCTGCTCGGCCTTGACCAGGTCCGGCAGCAGCTCGAGGTCATACCGGGCCGTCCACGGCTTCTCGCCGGTCTCCCGCACCGACCGCGGCGGAGTGATCGGCGGGTCCATCGCGGCCAGCGCGCCGGCCGCCACCTCCATCAGCTCGGCCGGGTTCCGGTAGTTGACCGTCAGCTCCTCCAGCCGGTAGCGGCCGCCGACGTACGGCTCCAGCACCTCGGCCCAGGACCGGGCGCCGGCCAGGTCGCCGGTCTGCGCGATGTCGCCGACCAGCGTCATCGACCGGCTCGGGCACCGGCGCATCAGCGTCCGCCACGCCATCGCCGACAGCTCCTGCGCCTCGTCCACCACGACGTGCCCGTACGTCCAGCTGCGGTCGTCGGCGGCCCGCTCGGCCAGCTCCCGGTCGTCGACCTCCTCGTGCCGCTCGGCCAACCGCGCCGCGTCGATGAAGTCCACAGCGGACAGTCGGTCGGCGTTCTCCACCTCGCCGAGGTCGTCGGCTTCCTGTGCCTCGGAGCCGGTGAGGATGTCCAGCACGTCCTGCGCCTGCTCGACCTCCTGCCGGCGGCGCGCGGCGGCCAGCGCCCGGACGGCCCGGTCGTCGACGCCGAGCAGCTCGGCCGCCTCGTCCAGCAGCGGCACGTCCGCGGCGGTCCAGCCGCCGTCCGGGTCCCGGCGCAGCCGCTCGGCGTCCACTTCGGACAGTCCGGCGGCGACCATCCGCTCGGTGGACATCAGCAGCTCGGCCAGCAACCGCTGCGGGGTCAGGCTCGGCCACAGCTCGTCCAGCGCGTCGAGGACCGCGTCGTGGTCGCCGAGCTGCGCGGTGAGCAGGTCGAGGTCGAGCTCGGCGGCCACCCCGGCCAGCGACCGCCCGGCCCCGGACCGCTCACCGAGGTCGGCGGCATACTCGGCCGCCACCGCGGCGACGAACTGCTCGACGAACACCGGCCTGGCCTCGTTGTGCGGCCGGCGGGTGCGGCGGGCGGCGGTCCGGGCGCGCCGGATCGCCGCGGCCGGGATCCGTACCTTCTCGCCGTCGACGACCAGCACCAGCGCACCGTTCGGGGCCTGCTGGCGGTCCTTGACGGCGGTCGCCAGCACGTCGGCCATCGCGGCCCGGCCCTTGATCTCGGCGACCTCCTCCGGCTCCGGCCGGTCGCCGGTGACGCCGGGGAACAGGCCGGCGACCGGCGACAGCACGACGGCGGTCTCGCCGAGCGCCGGCAGCACGTCGCCGATGTAGCGCAGGAACGTCGAGTTGGGGCCGACAACCAGGACGCCGCGCCGCTCCAGCTGCCGCCGGTAGGTGTAGAGCAGGTATGCGGCACGGTGCAGCGCGACGGCGGTCTTGCCGGTGCCGGCACCGCCCTGCACGACCAGCACGCCGCCGTGTGGGGCCCGGATCACGTGGTCCTGCTCGGCCTGGATCGTCGCGACGATGTCGGCCATCCGGCCGGTGCGGGCGGCACCGAGCGCGGCCAGCAGGGCCGCCTCGCCGGCGGGCCCGGTGTCCCGGGCCGCCTCGGGGTCGGCGAGGTCGAGCACCTCGTCGTCGACCCTGGTCACCTCGCGCAGCCGGGTGCGGATGTGCCGGCGGCGCCGGACACCCTCGGGCCGGGCCGCGGTGGCGACGTAGAACGGCCGCGCGGCCGGCGCCCGCCAGTCCAGCAGCAGTGACTCGTAGTCGCCCTCGCCGTCGACGATGCCGAGCCGGCCGACGTACCGGCGCTCGCCGCCGGAGAGGTCGAGGCGGCCGAAGCAGAGCCCGTTCTCCGCGGCGTTGAGCTGGGCGATCCGCCGCGACCACTCACCGGCGGTGCTGTCCCGCTCGGACATCCCCTGGTCAGGTGTTGCCACTCCGCCGATCAGCGTCTCGGACAGGTAGCCGGAAGCCCGCTCGCGCATCCGGTCGAGCCGCTCGTACAGCATCGACACGTACCGCTGCTCGGTCCCGACGTCGCCGGCATCCGATATTGACAATCCGGTCTCCCATTCCGTAAAATGAGTTTCGCGCCTCCAGAAGGCGCTTTCTCATTTCCTGAGCACGAATTGCCAATACTACAGGTACTTGTCTGTGAAGTCATTGGCGAAGATGCCGTGCGGGTCGAGTTCGGCCGCGAGCCGGCGCAGCTGTGGCACGGTCGGCGGCGTCATCGTGAAGACCTTGCCCCAGTGCGGCCTCGGCTCGTACCGGGCGATCGCCGCCTCGACCTCGGCCACCGCCGCCTCGACCGCGGCCTGGTCGCGCATCCAGGTGAAATGCAGTGCGACGCTGTCGCGCTGGTAGGCCATGCTCGCCGGCAGGTCGTCGGCGGCGATCGTCCGGATCTCGGAGATGAGCAGGACGGGCGCCAGCCGCGGGCCGAGAGCGTGCACGGCGCGTATCGCCGCCGGGCCGTGCTCGCGGGGGACGAAGAACTCCGACTGGATCTCCTCGCCCTTGCTCGGCGTGAACTCCAACCGGAAGTGTGGCAGCCGGGTATGCCAGGGTGCCGGCAGACCGTCCTGCAGCGTGGTGTGCTCGGGCGGCTCGCCGGACAGCGGATGCCGCTGCTCGGGCGCGCGCACGGCGCCGAACCAGGTGTCCGGCGGGGTCCACGGCGCGGCCGGGTCGACCCGTCGCTTCACGAACGCCAGCTCGAAGGCGGGCCCGCGGAACCGGGTGAACAGGCTCACGCTGTAGCCGGCGCCGAACACGCCGTCGAGGTCGTCGAGCGCCTCCATCGGCAGGTCGTCGTACACGACCTGCTGGATGTCGTACGTCGGCTGGGTCCGCAGCGTGAGCGCGGTGACGACGCCGAGCCGGCCGAGCCCGACGGCGGTCTCGTGCGGCATGGTCACCAGCTCGCCGCCGGCCGTCACCAGCTCGTACTCGGTGACCGCCGCGGCCAGGCACGGGTTGCCGTCGCCGGAGCCATGGGTGCCGGTGGCGCAGGCGCCGGCCACCGAGATGTGCGGCAGCGAGCCGAGGTTGTGCAGCGCTCGGCCGGCCCGGTTCAGCGGGCCGACCAGCTCGCCGAACCGCGTCCCGGCGCTGACCGTCACCGTGTCGCCGGCGATCTCCAGCCGCGGCGGCAGGTCCTGCAGGTTGACCAGGTCCCCGACGGTGTCGGCCACCCGGTTGAACGAGTGCCCGGTGCCCAGCGCCCGGACCCGGTCGGCGTTGACGACCATCCCGCGCAGCTCGTCCACCGACCGCGGCCGCAACACCCGCCGCGCCCCGAACTCGACATTCCCACCCCAGTTCCGTCCGGCCATGACGGCATCCTCCCGTGCCGGCCGCGCCCGGTCAGCGGAAGCGGCGGAGGCGGAGGCTGTTGGTGACCACGAAGACCGAGGAGAACGCCATTGCCGCGCCGGCGATCATCGGATTGAGCAACCCGGCCGCGGCGAGCGGGATCCCGGCCACGTTGTAGGCGAACGCCCAGAACAGGTTGCCCTTGATCACCGCGAGCGTGCGCCGGGACAGCCGGATCGCCTCGCCGGCCGCGCGCAGGTCGCCGCGGACGAGGGTGAGGTCGGACGCCTCGATCGCGACGTCCGTACCGGTCCCGATCGCGAGGCCGAGGTCCGCCTGCACCAGCGCGGCGGCATCGTTGACCCCGTCGCCGACCATCGCCACGATCCGACCCTCGTCCTGCAGCCGGCGGACCGTGGCGACCTTGCCCTCGGGCAGCACCCCGGCGATCACGTCGTCGATTCCGACCTCGCCCGCCACTGATCGAGCAGAAGCAGCGTTGTCGCCGGTGAGCAGCACCGGGTGGAGGCCGAGCGCGCGCAGCTCCGCGACCGCGCGGGCCGAGGTCGGCTTCACCGTGTCGGCGACCAGCAGCACGCCGCGAACCGCCCCGTCCCAGCTCACCGGTACGGCGGTGCGACCCGCACGCTCGGCGGCCGCCGCGGCCTCGGCGAGCTGGGCGGGGACCTCCGCCCGCCGGCCCACCACCACGTCATGGCCTTCGACCACACCGTGCACGCCCAGACCCGCGTCGATGCCGAAGTCGGTGACCGCCGGGACGTCCGGCGCCGCGGCCACGATCGACCGGCCGATCGGGTGCTCGGACGCGGCCTCGACCGCCGCGGCTCGGCGCAGCACGTCGTCGGCGGTCTCACCGCTGGCCGGCACCACGCCGACCAGCGTCATCCGGCCGGTGGTCACGGTGCCGGTCTTGTCCAGCACGACGGTGTCCGCGCGCCGGGTCTGCTCGAGCACCTCGGGACCGCGGATCACGATGCCGAGCTGGGCACCGCGGCCGGTTCCGACCATCAGCGCGGTGGGCGTGGCCAGCCCGAGTGCGCAGGGGCAGGCGATGACGAGGACCGCCACCGCGGCCGGGAACGCCACGCCCGGGTCCACGAACGACCACGCGACGAGCGTGAGCAGCGCGATCCCGATGACCACCGGCACGAACACGGCCGAGACCCGGTCGGCCAGCCGCTGCACCGGCGCCTTGCCCGTCTGGGCCCGCTCGACCAGCCGAGCCAGCTGGGCAAGCTGCGTGTCGGCGCCGATCCGGGTGGCCCGGACCACCAGCCGACCGCCGGCGTTCATGGTGCCGCCGGCGACCGCGTCGCCCGGGCCGACCTCGACTGGGACCGACTCGCCGGTCAGCATGCTCGTGTCGACCGCGGACGTGCCGTCGACGACCTCGCCATCGGTGGCGATCTTGTCGCCGGGACGGACGACGAACCGGTCCCCGACCGCGAGCGACTCGACCGCGGTCCGGGTCTCCACTCCGTCCCGGAGCACCGCGACGTCCTTCGCCCCGAGCTGCAGCAGCGCCCGCAGCGCGTCGCCCGAGCGCCGCTTCGCGCGCGCCTCCGCGTACCGCCCGGCGAGCAGGAACGCGGTCACGCCTGCCGCCGTCTCGAGGTAGATCGTGCCGGTCGGGTCACCACGCTCGGGCAGCCAGCGGAACCCCTCGGCCATGCCGGCCTCTCCCGCCGTGCCGAAGACCAGCGCGTACACCGACCACAGGTACGCGGCGAGCGTCCCCATCGAGATCAGCGTGTCCATCGTCGCGGTGCCGTGCCGCAGGTTGGCCCACGCCGCCCGGTGGAACGGCAGCCCGGCCCAGAGAACGACAGGCGTGGCCAGGGCGAGCGACACCCACTGCCAGCCGTCGAACTGCGCCGCCGGCACCATCGACAGCACGATCACGGGCACCGCGAGCACGACCGCGACAACCAGCCGGCGCCGCCAGTCGGGCGTGGGGTCGGGCTCCTCGCGCCGCGGGACGGTCGCCGTGTAGCCGGCGGCCTCGACCGTCGCGACCAGGTCGGCCGCGGTGACGCCGGCCGGGACGGTGACCGTCGCCCGCTCCGTCGCGTAGTTCACCGAGGCGGTGACGCCGGTCAGCTTGTTGAGCTTGCGCTCGACCCGGTTCGCGCACGAGGCACACGTCATGCCGCCGATGGCCAACTCGAGTTCGGTGGCCGTCTCCGGGGCGTCGATTCGCGTCACGGGCGCGGATCCACCACCTGGTAGCCGGCCTCCGTCACCGCCGCGCGCACCGCGGCATCGTCCGCGTCGCCCTGCACGGTCACCCGCCCGCCGGCGAGATCGACCTCGACCGCCGTCACGCCCGGCACCTCGGACACCTCCTCGGTGACCGACCGGACGCAGTGCTCGCACGTCATGCCGGCGACGGTGTACGTGCTCGTCATCTGACTGCCTCCCTGGATGCTCGGCTCGTCGGTCAGGACCGGACCAGGCGCGCGATCGCCTCGGACGCCTCGCGCACCTTGTCGTCGGCTTCCTTGCCGCCACGGGCGGCGGCGTCGAGCACGCAACCGGCGAGGTGCTCGTCGAGGAGTTCGAGCGAGAACGACTGCAGCGCGCGGGTCACGGCGGAGACCTGGGTGAGGACGTCGATGCAGTACTTGTCCTCCTCGACCATCCGGTGCAGGCCGCGGACCTGACCTTCGATCCGGCGCAGTCGGCGCAGGTGGTCGTCCTTGCGCTCACTGTATCCCGGCATGCCGTCCCCTTCCGTCGCCAGAAACCATACCCCCCTACCGTAATCTTCGACCGTGCCGGGGGTACCGTTCCGCGCATGCTGGCGACCGAGCGGCTCTACCAGGAGGTGCCGGCGTGGACCGAGCAGCTCGCCACGCTGCTGGAGGGCGCCGATCCAGGCACTCCGGTGCCGACGGCGCCGGAGTGGACGCTGGTCGAGCTGTCGGCGCACGTCGGGTATGCGTTCCGGTGGATGACCACGACCGTGGCGACCCGGGCGACGGCGCCGGTGCGTCGACGGGACACCCAGGGCCGGCGGGCGCCGGACGATCCGGCGCAGCTGCCCGCCTGGCTACGCGAGGGCGCGACCGAGCTGGTGGCCGCCGTCCGCTCGGTCGGACCGTCGACGCCGGTGTGGACCTGGGCCGGTGGGCCGCAGCCGGCGGAGTGGTGGCTGCAGCGGATGCTCTACGAGCTGGTGGTGCACGTCGCCGACACCGCGCTGGCGCTGAACGAGCCGGTGACCATCGATGCGTCCCTGGCCGCCGTGGGGATCGACGAGTGGCTGACGATCCTGCCGTTCGTGCACGACGACCTGGTCGAGGCGCTGCCGCCCGGCCGGTCGATGCATCTGCACGCGCTCGACGGTGGGGAGTGGCTGCTGCGCGGCACGCCGGACGGTCCGGCCTGGGAGCGCGGCCACGTCAAGGCCGACGTGGCGGTCCGCGGCGAGGCGGGCCGGCTCTACCTGCTGCTCAACCGCCGCCTGCCGGCCGACGACCCCGCCCTCGAGGTCCACGGCGACCGGCAGACCCTCGAGACCTGGCTGGCCCGCACCATCTTCTGACTCCGGTCAGCTCGGCCGCGGCGCGTTCATGATGACAACCCCGCCGGCCGGACAGGCTGCGCGGCCCGCTCCCTCAGACCGTCAGGTCCGGTGCCGTCGGTCCTTGTCTCCCTTCTCCCCGGAGCCGGTGAACCCGGCCCGCCGCAATGCGTCCGCCATCGCGCCGCTCGGCTCGGAGCCGCCACGCCGGTCGCCATCCCGGCCACCACGCCGGTCGCCATCCCGGCCACCACGCCGGTCGCCATCCCGGCCGCCACGCCGGTCGCCATCCCGGCCGCCACGCCGGCCGGGGTCGCGCCGTTCGCCCCGGTGGTCACCGTGCCGGTCTCCGCGCCGGTCCTCGTGCCGGTTCGCGGAGCCACTCCCGCCCGACGCACCGTGCCCGTCGACGCCACCGTGCCTGTCGTCGCCACGCTGCCTGTCCCCTCGCCGATCACCCGGCCGGCCGGGGTCGCGCCGTTCGCCCCGGGGGTCACCGCCCCGTCCAGCGCCACCGCGCCGACCACCGGGTCCGCTACCGCGCTGGTCGCCGCGCTGGTCGCCGCGCACGTCGCCGAGGCCGTCCGGCGCGGTCCGAACCGCGGCGCCGCGGTCCTCACCACGACCGCCCGGCGCACCAGTCGCGAGGTCCTCGCTGTCAGCGCGGACGCCCCGGCTGTGAGCGCCGTGACCGTCGCCGCGGACTCCGTCGCTTGCGCCGCCCTGTCCGGCCGGACCTACTCCGGCACTGTCGGGTCGGCCGCCAGGGCCGTGCCGCGCACCGGACTGGTCGCCGTTGTTCGGACGACCGCCGGGACGACCCCGCCCACCGCTGGGACCGCCGCCCCTCGGGCGACCTCCGCCCGGCCGACTGTCGCGCGGCCTGCGTTCGCTCTCCTCGTCCAACCGGAGGCTCAGCCCGATCCGGTTGCGCGCCACGTCGACGGTGAGCACCTTGACCTTCACGACATCGCCGGACTTGACCACGTCCCGGGGATCCGCGACGTACCCGGCCGACATCGCCGAGACGTGCACGAGCCCGTCCTGGTGCACGCCCACGTCCACGAACGCTCCGAACGCGGCGACGTTGGTAACGACGCCCTCGAGGACCATCCCCGGCTCGAGGTCGGCGATCTTCTCTACACCCTCGGTGAAGGTGGCGGTCCGGAACTCCGGTCGCGGGTCCCGCCCCGGCTTCTCCAGTTCGGCGAGTATGTCGGTCACCGTCGGCAGGCCGAAGAAGTCGTCTACGAAGTCCGCCGGCCGCAAGGAGCGCAGCACCGTTCCGTTGGCCACGAGCGACCGCACGTCACTGCCGGTCGCCGCGACGATCCGCCGTACCACCGGATAGGACTCGGGATGCACCGCCGACGCGTCCAGCGGGTCGTCCCCACGCACGCGCAGGAATCCGGCGCACAACTCGAACGCCTTCGGCCCGAGCCGCGGCACGTCCTTCAGCGCCGTCCGCACCGGGAACGGCCCCTTGTCGTCCCGGTGCGCCACGATCGCCTCGGCCAGCGTCGGTCCGACCCCGGACACCCTGGTCAGCAGCGGCGCGGACGCGGTGTTCACGTCCACGCCGACCGCATTGACGCAATCCTCGACGACCGTGTCGAGTGCCCGGGACAACACGGGCTCCGGAATGTCGTGCTGGTACTGCCCGACGCCGATCGACTTCGGATCGATCTTGACCAGTTCGGCGAGCGGGTCCTGCAAGCGGCGCGCGATCGACACCGCACCGCGCAATGAAACGTCGAGCGCGGGCAGCTCCCGGGACGCGTACGCCGAGGCAGAGTAGACCGAGGCACCGGCCTCGGAGACAACGATCTTGGTCAGCCGGAGGTCGGGGTTGGCCGCGATCAGCGCGGCGGCCAGCTTGTCCGTCTCCCGCGACGCGGTGCCGTTGCCGATCGCGATCAGCTCGACCCCGTGCTCGCGGGCGAGCCGGGCGAGCGTCGCCAGCGCCTCGTCCCACTGCCGGCGCGGCTCGTGTGGGTAGATCGTGTCGGTCGCGACAACCTTCCCGGTGCCGTCGACCACCGCGACCTTGACGCCCGTCCGTAATCCCGGGTCGAGCCCGAGCGTCGGCCGAGCCCCGGCCGGCGCGGCCAGCAGCAGATCACGCAGGTTGTTGGCGAAGACCCGGGTCGCCTCCTCCTCCGCACGTTGCCGCAGCCGGCCGCGCAGGTCGAGGTCGAGCCGCACCAGCAGTCGCGTCCGCCAGGCCCAGCGCACGGTGTCGGCCAGCCACCGGTCGGCCGCGCCACCCTGGTTGGCGATGCCGAACCTCTCGGCGATACGTGCCTCGTACGGCCCCGGCCCCGCTCCCGTCGGTGCCGCATCCGCCGGGTCGAGCTCGACGTCGAGGACCTCCTCCTTCTCGCCGCGGAACAGGGCGAGGATCCGGTGCGAGGGCAGCTTGACCAGCGCCTCGGCGAACTCGAAGTAGTCCGCATACTTCGCGCCGACCTGCTCGCGACCCTCCCGGACCCGGGACACCGCCTGACCGCGGGACCACATCTGCTCGCGCAGCTCCCCGATCAGGTCGGCGTCTTCTCCGAACCGCTCGGCAAGGATCGCCCGGGCACCGTCGAGCGCGCTGCCGACGTCGGCTACCTCCTCGGTCACGTACGCCTCGGCCGCCGCCGCCGGGTCGGTGGTCGGATCGGTCAGCAGCTGGTCCGCCAACGGCTCGAGCCCCTGCTCGCGCGCGATCTGGGCCTTCGTCCGTCGCTTCGGCTTGTATGGCAGGTAGACGTCCTCCAGCCGCGCCTTCGAGTCGGCGGCCAGGATCTGCGTCTCCAGCTCCGGGTCGAGCTTGCCCTGCGCGCGCACCGAGTCGAGCACGGCCGCGCGCCGCTCCTCCAGCTCCCGCAGGTAACGCAGCCGTTCCTCGAGCATCCGCAGCTGGGCGTCGTCGAGCGCGCCGGTGACCTCCTTGCGGTATCGCGCGATGAACGGCACGGTCGCACCGCCGTCGAGCAGCTCGACGGCCGCGGTCACCTGCCGCTCCGGCACGCCGAGCTCGTCCGCGATGCGGGCGGCGACGGTCAGCTGCTGCTTCTCAGACACGGACGCGACCCTATAGCCGCCGCAACATCGGTGCCGTCCTTCGTCCACAGGCCGCCGGTCTGTCCACAGATCGGCGATTCGGCCTTCCTACGCCGGAACCGGCGCGGGCACCCTCGACCCGCGCGCGAGCAGGTGGGCGAACCAGGTGAGGAGGCCGAGGCTGATGGCCGAGAGCACGATGTACACAGGGACCGTCCCGACGCTGTCCCAGGTCGCGTGCAGTGCCACGGCCACCAGGAACACCGCGATGAAACGCCAGACAGCGCCGACCCTCCACTTGTGCGCCACGGCATACCAGAGCGCGGTGGCGGTCAGGCCGGTCCAGGCCATGTGCGCGGCCGGGGCGAGCAGTCCACGCAACAGCAGCACGTTGTCCACGGCAGCCAGGCTGCCTCGCGACGAGATCAGCGTGACGAAGGCATATCCCATCGTTTCCAAGGCCGCGAAGCCTGCGCCGGCCGCAACCCCGATCAGCAGACCGTCCGAGGGCAGGCGATACCTATGCAGCCCGATCAGCAGGATCGCCGGCACGATGAGCTTCGCGGCCTCCTCGATGAACCCGACCGCCACCGTCGGCAGCACACCGAGATCGCGCAGCGTGTCGTACTCGAGAAAGCCCGCGGTGACGACGCCCACCATCCCCGACAGAAACGCGACCACGCCGATCGCGCCGCCGGAGATGTCGTACGGCAGGCGCCGGCCGAGGATGAAGACCACGAACGTCGCCGGCGCGACCGCTGCGCCGAGCAGGATCAGCGACGGGACGAGATTCGGGTTCTCTGTCCTGATCAACACGCGGCGGACGATCTCGAAGAGCACCACGCCGCCGACCAGCACCACGACCCAGGCCCACCGCCGCGTCATAGCGACCTCCCCGCCGCCGGGATTCCCCGAAACACCGGCCCCAGGCCGCAATCTATCCGAGCAGTTCGTCCACGAAGCACCATCGCCAAGATTCGCCCGGCTCGGCCGACTGCATGATCGGGTGTCCGGTGCGCTCGAAGTGCACGGTCGCGTGCCTCGGCCGCGACGAATCGCAGCAGCCAACGTGTCCGCAGGTCAGGCAGACCCGCAGATGAACCCACGGACCTTCCTCCGGCAGGTGATCCTCGCAGCGGCCCGGTGTGTTCGGCTCGATCGAGGCCGGCGCCTGCCTGAGGTGCTCGCAGTCGGTCGGCGAGGCCGGCACCTGGCCGGCCCGAAGCAGCCGGCGGAAGAGGCCCAGCGGCTTGTCGTTGCGTTCGTCGGGCAGCGTCACGGACCTCAGTCTGGCGTACGCGATCAAGATCGCCGCGCGGGGGATCCACGGTCGCGGCGGCCCGCGACGCCCATCCGCCCGGGCCCTAGGCTCACGCTCTGTGAGGGAGATCTGGCCGGGCTCGTTCGTTCCGGTGCCGCTGGGCGCACGTCCGCACGACGGCGGGACGACGTTCGCCGTGTCGTCGGACGTCGCCACCTCGGTCATGTTGTGCCTGTTCGACGAGGCAGGCACGGAGGAGCGACTGCCCATGCCGGCGTACGACGCGGGCGTCTGGCGGGGCTTCGTGCCGGGCGTCAGCCCTGGCCAGCGCTACGGCTACCGCGTCGACGGGCCGTACAACCCGGGTGCGGGACACCGGTGCAATCCGGCCAAACTGCTGCTGGACCCCTACGCGCGGGCGATCGAGGGAGACGTCCGTTGGGAGCCGTCGCTGCTCGGGACCAACGCCGACGACTCCGCCGACGCCACCGCACGCTCCATCGTGGTCGACACGGCGTTCGACTGGGGTTCCGACGTCCTGCCACGCACGCCGTACGCGCGCTCCGTGGTCTACGAGACCCACGTGAAGGGAATCACCGCGCGGCATCCCGACGTGCCCCCGGACTTACGCGGCACGTACGCCGGCCTCGCGCATCCCGCGGTGCTGGAGCACCTCACCGGGCTCGGTGTCACCGCCGTCGAGCTGCTGCCGGTGCACCACTCGTTGACCAACGGCATCCTCGCCGCCGCCGACAAGGTCAACTACTGGGGCTACGACACGATCGGCTATTTCGCGCCGCATGCGGCCTACTCGGCGGAGGTCCGAGCCGGACGGATCGGTGGTCAGGTGGCCGAGTTCCAAGGAATGGTGAAGGCGCTGCATGCGGCCGGCCTCGAAGTGCTGCTCGACGTCGTGTTCAACCACACCGCCGAGGGCAACGAGCACGGTCCGACGCTCTGCTTCCGCGGGCTGGACAACGCCGGCTACTACCGCCTGGTGCCGGGCGACCTGGCGCATTACTTCGACACAACGGGCACCGGGAACAGTCTCGACCTCGGCCATCCGGACTGCCTGCGGCTTGTGCTGGACTCGCTGCGGTTCTGGGTGACCGAATACCGGATCGACGGCTACCGGTTCGACCTGGCGCCGACGCTGGCCCGGCAGGACGGCACGTTCACCCGCCTGTCCGACTTCTTCGATGCGGTGCACCAGGACCCCGTCGTCTCCCAAGTGAAGCTGATTGCGGAGCCGTGGGACGTCGCGCAGCCCGACTCGTACGACGTCGGTCGCTTTCCGCCCGGCTGGATCGAATGGAACGGGAAGTTCCGAGACACCGTGCGGTCGTTCTGGCGTGGCGACGATGGCATGCTGGCCGATCTCGGCACCCGCTTCACCGGCTCTCCCGACCTGTACGGACCGGCCCGCAACCGGCCGTCAGCCTCGGTGAACCTTGTCACCACCCACGACGGGTTCACACTGCGCGACCTGGTCTCATACAACATGAAGCACAACGACGACAACGTTCCCGATCCCGGTGGCGGCGACGACAACCGATCCTGGAACTGCGGGGTCGAGGGCCCGACCGACGACGCCGAGGTGCTGGCGCTGCGCGCTCGGCAGTCGCGGGCGTTGCTGGCCACGCTGCTGCTCTCCCGCGGCGTGCCGATGCTGCTCGGTGGCGACGAGCTGGGACGCACGCAGGACGGCAACAACAACGCCTACTGCCAGGACAACAAGGTGTCCTGGTACGACTGGTCCACTGTGGACAGCGAGCTGCTGGACTTCACCCGGCGGCTGATCGCCTTCCGCCGGGCCCATCCGGCGCTGCGGCGACGGCGCTACCTGACGTCCGCCGACATGACCTGGTACGCGGCGAACGGCCGCGAGATGGCCGATGGCGAGTGGTCGTGGTCTCGAACGGTGGTGGCCCACGTCGACGGCACCGTGGCCCCGGACCAGGACGAGCGTGGCCGCCCCGAGCTCGACGACGACCTGCTGATCGCGATCAACGGCTGGTGGGAGGAGGTCGAGGTCACCGTTCCGGCGATCGGGCGCCCCGCACACTGGATGCTGGAGTTCGACACGTACGGTCCCTCGCCGGTGGGGACGACCGTTGCCGGAGAGACCTTCCCGCTGCGGCCACGGTCGGTGGCCGTCCTGCGCGCCCCGCGCTAGACGATCCGCCGGCCGTCGACCAGGACGGTATGGACGTCCGCGGTCGACGCGACGAAGACGACCTGGGCCGGTTCGGCAGTGGGATCGAGGTTGACGGCGACCAGGTCCGCTCGGGCCCCGACCTCCAACCGGCCGGCGTCCGGCCAGCCCAGCGCGGCGTGTCCGGTCAGCGCACCGATCAGCTCGACCGGGTCGAAGACGCCGCGCCGACCCGTAGCCAGCCGCTGGTGCATCTCGAGATCGCGGCCCTCGGCCAGCAGGTCCGCGCGCACGTGCTGGTCGGAGCCGAGGCTCAGCGTGACCTGCGCGTCACGGAGGCGCGCCGCCGGCCCGATCCCGTCGGCCAGGTCGGCTTCGGTCGAGGGGCAGAAGCAGACTCCGGTGCAAGTCGTTGCGAGTATGTCCACATCGGACGCTGTCAGGTGCGTCCCGTGCACGGCCGTCGTGCGTGCGGACAGCACGCCGTGTTCGGCGAGGAGTTCGGTCGGGGTGTGGCCGTGGTACGCGAGGCAGACCTCGTTCTCCGCAGGCTGCTCCGACAGGTGCACGTGCAGCGGACCGACGACATCGGCCACTGTGGACAGTGCATCTGGAGGCACTGCACGGACGGAGTGCACAGCGGCCCCCACCTGCATGCCGTCGGATGGAGCGAGGTCGGCGACCCGGGCCGCCCACGCCTCCGGGTCCCGGTCGCCGAACCGCCGCTGTACGCCTTCCAGCGGCAGGTAGCCGTCGGCGGAGAGTCCGCCCGCCAGGTAGCAGGTGTCCAGCAGCGTCAACCGGACGCCGACGTCGGTGGCCGCCTGGCGCAATGCCTCGGCCATCGCGTTCGGGTCCTGGTAGGGCACGCCACCCGGGCCGTGATGCAGGTAGTGGAACTCGCCGACGGTGCTCACGCCGGCCCGGGCCAGTTCCTGATAGGTGGTTCGGGCCAGCGAGAGATACGAGTCCGGATCGAGTCGTGCCGCCACCGCATACATCGCCTCGCGCCACGACCAGAACGTTCCGCCGTCCGCGTGGGTGCGCCCGCGGAGCGCCCGGTGGAACGCGTGTCCGTGGACGTCGGCGAAGCCGGGCAGGACGACCCCGGCCAGCCGAGTCATGTTGCCCGGCGGCTGGGCCGCGTCGACCCGGGTGAAGCGCCCATCGGCGACGTCGAGCGTAACGCCGGGGGCGAGGCCGTCGGGCAGCCAGGCGTGCTCCGCCCAGTATCTGGTCATGCGGCCAGCTCGGCGATCACGGCGGCGAGCGCCTCCACGCCGGCCAGGCAGTCCTCCCGCTCGGCGTGCTCGGCCGGCGAGTGCGAGACACCGGTCGGATTGCGCACGAACAGCATCGCGGCCGGCACACCGGCGGCGGCAAGGATGCCTGCGTCGTGGCCGGCCGCGGTGCCGAGCACCGGAGCGTCCCCCAGCAGGCGGGAGAGCCGGGTCACCAGCGTGGGCTCGAATCGGATGTCCGGCGTGTACGACTCCTCCACCGGCGCGGTACCGGCTGCCTGTCCGACGTCCGCGGCCACCGCTCGGGCGGAGTCGCCCCGAGCGTCCAGCCAGGCGGTGACCGCCGACGGGATCGCGTTCACGCCGTTGGGCACCACGGTCACCTTGCCGACGGTCGCGACACAGCCGCGGGCCTTCGCGGCCGAGCGTGCCGCGGTGACGACGGCGGCCAGGTCGAGCATCGGGTCACGGCGATCCTCGAGCCGGGTGGTTCCGGCATGGTTGGCCTCGCCGGCCAGATCGAGCCGCCAGCGGCCGTGCGGGAGGATTGACGATCCGACCGCGATCGGCCGATCCAGGTCGACCAGCCCGCGGCCCTGCTCGACGTGCAACTCGATGAACGCGTCGACGAGGCGCAGCGCCTCGTCGTCGCGGCCGACCGCCGTCGGGTCGACTCCGGCCGATCGCATCGCCGCCGCCATCGACACGCCGTCGCCGTCGGTCAGCGCGAGGCCACGGTCAGCGGGCAGCGCTCCGGTGACGAGCCGCGACCCCGCGCACGCGACGCCGAACCGGGCGCCCTCCTCGTCGCTGAAGCAGGCAACGCCCACCGGTCGCGATGGTTGGAATGCGCGCGAACGCAGCAGATCAACCGCGCAGAATGCGGACACGACGCCCAATGGGCCGTCGAACGCTCCGCCATCTGGCACTGAATCGAGATGCGACCCCACCACGACTCCGGGTCGGTCGCGACTCGGCGATCCCCACCACGCCCAGTTGTTGCCGGCACGGTCCGTCACGAGATCGAGCCCGCGGGCCTGTGCCTCACTCGCGAACCATTCCCGTAACACCCTGTCGACAGGTGTCCAGCCGAAGCGGCTATACCCACCGCTCGCGGCCCGGCCGATCGGCGCCAGGGTGTCCCACAACGTGTCGAAGCTCACCCGAGCAGTATCGCAACCGCCAATTCCGGGCTATCCGAAACTGACGGCGTCGAGCTCAGGCGTTGGCTTCCTGGAAGCGGGCGACCAGGTCGGCCGGGACCCGGCCGCGCGCGCTCACCTCCAGGCCCTGCGCCTCGGCCCAGGCCCGTACGGCCTTCGGGTCATAGTCGCGGGTGCGCGAGTTCGAGCCGCGGGACCGGCCACCCCGGGAGCCGCCGCCGACCCGGCGTCCGGCTGCCACGTATTTGCCGACGACGTCCCGCAGCACTTGGGCATTCTTCTCGCTCAGGTCGATCTCGTACTCCTGGCCGTCGACGCCGAAGCGGACGGTCTCGCCCCTACCTTCAGGAATCGCCTTGCCGTCGAGATCGTCTGTGAGCTGGACCACGGTGCGCTGAGCCACGGTAAAGGCCTTTCATCCCGGCGACAATCTGCCCAGATAGTCTTCGGTTTTCCGGCATTCGTCAAATCCGCTCGCCCGAATGGACGCTCGGATGGTCGGAATTTGTTGCGAACGGCGGCTCAACGTCTCCGATCAGTGCAGTCTTGCCACCACGTGGTCAACGAACCCGTACGCCTTCGCCTCGTCGGCGGTGAACCACCGATCCCGGTCGGCGTCCGCCTCGATCTGCTCGACGGACTGGCCCGTCTGCTCCGCCGTCAGGCCGGCGATCTCCCGCTTCGTCAGCCGGTACTGCGCCGCCTGGATCGCGATGTCCGAGGCCGTACCGCCGATGCCGGCAGACGGCTGGTGCATGACGATCTTGGCGTGCGGAAGCGCGTAGCGCTTGCCCGGCGTCCCCGACGAGAGCAGGAACTGGCCCATCGAGGCGGCGAACCCGACCGCCCAGGTCGACACGTCCGGCTCGATGAGCTGCATCGTGTCGTAGATGGCCATGCCCGCGGTCACCGAGCCACCGGGCGAGTTGATGTAGAAGGTGATGTCCTGCTTCGAATCCTCGGCCGCGAGCAGCAGCAGTTGCGCGGTGATCCGGTTCGCCACGTCGTCGTCGACGGCACTGCCGAGGAACACGATCCGCTCACCGAGGAGGCGCTCGAAGACCGCGTCCGAGAGCGAGGGAGTGGACAGCGTACGCATCACGGGACCAGTCATGTTCCCGAGCCTAGGTCGGGAACTTCCTTATCAGGCAGCCTGTTCGCGCTCAGCGCACGGCCGGGAGGAAATCGGATCAGAGACCGCCGGCGACGCGAAGGACGGTGCCGGTGGTGTAAGAGGAATCGGGGCCGAGCAGGAAGGCGACGGCCGGCGCGATCTCCTCGGGCTCACCGGGTCGGCCGAGCGGGATGCGGCCGGCGGCCTTGTCCGGCCGGTCGGGTGCGCCGGCGTCCGCGTGGATCTCGGTGCGGACGATGCCGGGCGCGACGGCGTTGACCCGGATGCCGTCGCCGGCGAGCTCCTTCGACAGGCCAAGGGTGAGGATGTCGATGCCGGCCTTTGCCGCGGCGTAGTGGACATACTCGTGCGGCGAGCCGGTGGTGCCGGCGGCCGAGGAGATGTTGACCATCGCGCCGCCCTGACCGCCGCGGCGGGTCGACATGACCTGAGCGGCCTTTCGGGCGCAGAGGATCGAGCCGAACAGGTTGACGTCGATGACCGCACGGATGACCTCGACCGGCGTGTCCGCGAGGTCGCCGATGTGCTGGGTGAGTCCGGCGCTGTTCACCAATCCGGTCACCGGACCGAGCTCCGCTCCGGCGGCGAAGAGTCTGTCCACATCGGACGGATCGGTAACGTCAGCCGCGACGGCGACGGCCCGCACGCCGGCCTCCCGGGCGGCGGCGACCACGAGGTCGGCGCTCTCCGACCGCCGGCGGTAGTTCACCACCACGTCGTGTCCGGCTCGGGCCAGCTGCAGCGCGGTCGCGGCCCCGATCCCGCGTCCGCCTCCGGTGACGATCGTGAGCGGCATGCCGTGAATACTGCCGCACGCCGCAGCCAGGACCGCGAAGCGCGTGACCTACGGCGTCACCGGCTCCGACCCCGTCAGCTCCGGCGACACCGCCGCGAGCTGAGCGAGGCGGCGTTGGAGCCACGGCGAGATCCGACGCCGGCGGACCAGCGCGCCGGGAAGGCTCGGAACGGCGGTCAGCACTCCTCTGCGCGACGGCCCGTCCGCGCGCAGGTCAGCCGCCGCGAGATGGAGCACGTCCCGCCAGGGTCGGCGCATGCAGGCGGTCAGCAGTGCGCTGCGGACCACCTGGGTACGCCGGTGCGCGGCCGAGCCGCGAGCGGGCGACGGATGGTGGTGCACCACCAGATCATCCACATAGGACATCAGCCAACCCGCGTCGGCAAGGTCGAGCACGACGCGCTCCTCCTCGCCGGGGAACCGGACCACCGAGTCGAACCCGCCCACCGACAGGAATGCCGACCGCCGCACCACCGCCGCGCAGGCCGCGAACCCGAGCACGTCCGGCCCGGCCCCGCCCGGCGAGGTGCCGAGCGGCGCTGCCGCCATCTCCACGGTCAGCGGATCGACCCGCTCGTCCGGCCCGAGGAGGATCCGCCCGGTCACCAGCGCGACCGCCGGGTGCGCCTCGAGGACCTCGACCGCCCGGGCGAGCGCGCCCGGCGCCCACCAGCTGTCGTCGTCGGCGAACGCCACGTACGGCGTCGCGGCCGCCAACACGCCGACCGTACGCGCCAGCGCGCCGACGTTCCGATCCAGCGGCAGGATCCGGACCGCCGGAAGCGCCGACCCGACCGCGGCCACCGTCCCGTCCGTGGAGCCGTTGTCCACCAGGACCACCGGCGCCTCGTGCCGGGGCAGCGATGCGAGCAGGTCGGCTCGTCGGTTACGGGACGCGACGACCACCGTGACGTTCATCCGACCTGCCGTCGCGCTGTCGACCCGCCCCAAGTCGGCAGCCGCGCATCCGCCGGCGGCGCGACGTCGGGATTTCCCGAGCGCGGGTGGGACGCGGCCACGTCAGGGGACGGGTCACCGGCCACCATCACCGACGTCCGGCCCGGCGGTGTCCGCAGCCAGCGGACGCTGCCCAGCGTCTGGGTGATCAGCAGCGAGCGGGCCGGTCCGTCCACGTTCGAGAGCAGTACCCGAGAATCGCCGGGAATCACGTCCCAGAGCGCAGAGGTGAAGCTCACTCGGCGAGCGCGTCGAGCACCTGCTGGCCATACTTGCGCAGCTTGTTCTCTCCGATGCCGCTTATGGAGCCGACCGCCGCCAGCGTCGCCGGTCGCTCGACGGCGATCTGCCGCAGCGTCGCGTCGTGGAAGACCACGTAGGCCGGCACGCCCTCCTGCTTGGCGGTCGCGGCTCGCCAGGTCCGCAGCCGCTGGAACAGCGCCTCGGCCTCGGCCGGCAGCGCCGCCTCGTCGGCAGCAGCCCGGGAGGACGACGCAGCACGTGATCGGACCGCCCGCGGCGCCTCCCGCCGCAGCGACACCGTCCGCCGCCCGCCCAGCACCTCCGCGCTGCCCGGAGTCAGCTCCAACGTCTGGTGCTCCCCGGACACCCCGAGCAGGCCCTGGGCCATCAACTGCCGCGCCACCCCGCGCCACTCCGGCTCGCGCAACTCGGTGCCGATCCCGAACGTGGACAGCGAGTCGTGCCGCCACTGCGTCACCTTGTCGGTGGTCCGCCCGAGCAGGATGTCGACCGCTTGCCCAACACCGAAGCGCTGGTTGCGCTCGTGGGCCAGCCGCCAGACCGTCGACAGCAGCTTCTGCGCCGGCACCGTCCCGTCCCACGACTCCGGCGGCACCAGGCACGTGTCGCAGTTGCCGCACGGCTCGCTGTCCTGCCCGAAGTAGGCCAGCAACCGCACCCGGCGACACTCGACGGTCTCGCAGAGCGCGAGCATCGCATCCAGGTGCTTCGCCAGATTGCGCCGGTGGTTGAGGTCGCCCTCGGAGGCGTCGATCAGCCGCCGCTGCTGCACCACGTCCTGCAGCCCGTACGCCAGCCATGCCGTCGCGGGCAACCCGTCCCGCCCGGCCCGGCCGGTCTCCTGGTAGTAGCCCTCCACCGACTTGGGCAGGTCGAGGTGGGCGACGAAACGCACATCCGGCTTGTCGATGCCCATCCCGAACGCGATCGTCGCGACCACCACCAGGCCGTCCTCACGCAGGAACCGGGCCTGGTTCGCCGACCGGGTCACCGAGTCCAGCCCGGCGTGGTAGGGCAGCGCCTCGATCCCGTTGCCGGTCAGGAACTCGGCGGTCTTCTCGGTCGAGGCCCGGGACAGGCAGTAGACGATGCCGGAGTCGTCGGCATGCTCCCGGCGCAGCAGGTCGAGCAGCTGCCGGCGCGGATCGTCCTTGGCGACGATCCGGTATTGAATGTTGGGCCGATCGAAGCTCGCCACGAAGTGCATCGCGGCGGAGAGGTCCAGCCGGGAGGTGATCTCGGCGTGCGTCTCGCTGGTCGCCGTCGCGGTCAACGCGATCCGTGGCACTTCGGGCCACCGCTCGTGCAGCATCGACAGCGCCAGGTAGTCAGGCCGGAAGTCGTGTCCCCACTGCGCAACGCAATGCGCCTCGTCGATGGCGAACAGCGCGATCTTCCCCTGGTCGAGCAGTGCGGCGGTCGACGGCGACCGGAGCGCCTCCGGAGCCAGGTAGAGCAGGTCGAGCTCGCCGGCGCGGAACTCGGCCGCCACCATCCGCCGCTCACCCGGGTCCTGGGTCGAGTTGACGAAGCCGGCCCGCACGCCGAGCGCCCGCAGCGCGTCGACCTGGTCCTGCATCAGCGCGATCAGCGGGGAGATCACCACGCCGACACCAGGCCTGGCCAGCGCCGGAATCTGGTAGCAGAGGGACTTGCCGCCGCCGGTCGGCATCAGCACCAGCGCGTCGCCGCCGCCGATGACGTGGTCGATGATCTCGCGCTGCCCCGGCCGGAAGGCGTCGTAGCCGAACACCCGCCGCAACAGCCCGAGCGCCTCGTCCACCGGGCGAGTCTACGAAGCCGGTACGGCAGACGAGGCCCGCGACGCGACCCTGTGGACGATCGGCCGAATCCCGACCGACTCGGCCCGGAGGGTGTGGTGAGCCGGGGATCCGGCCGAGCCAGCATCCGGTCGACTTCCCGACCGAGCCGCGGCAACCTCACCTCGCCCAGCTTCGGGACCGTACCCAATCCCCACGGGGAGGGACCCGACTCACCTTCCGGCCGAGGCGGCGACTACTTGACCTCGGTCAACTTCCCGGCGACTACTTGACCTCGGTCAACTTCCCGGTGCCGACGTCGAAGACGAACCCGCGAACCGAGTCCTTGTTCGGCACGAACGGGCTGGTCTTGATCCGCGCGATCGACTGGCGGACGTCCTGCTCGAGATCGGAGAACGCCTCCGCCGACCAGTGTGGCTTGATGCCTGTGTCGCTCTGGATGTCGGCCTTGAAGGTGTCGTCGGTGAACGTCAGCATCCCGCAGTCGGTGTGGTGAATCAGGACAACCTCGGTCGTGCCGAGCAACCGCTGGCTGATCGTCAGCGACCGGATCGCGTCGTCGGTGACCACGCCGCCGGCGTTGCGAATGACGTGAGCCTCGCCCTCCTGCAGGCCGAGCAGGCGGTAGACGTCGAGCCGGGCGTCCATGCAGGCCAGGACGGCGACACCCTTGCCAGGCGGCATCGGCAGCGGGCCCGAGAACGACGCGGCGTACTCGGCATTGTTGGCGAGCAGATCATCAGTGACGGTCATGGATCATTGGTAGCACGGAATCCATACCATTTCAGTCGGGAATAATGTCGACCAGCTCGGCGTGCTTCGCGGTGATCCGGTCGCCGCTGGACACGCCACGGATCCGGCGGCCGATCCAGGGCAGCAGGTGCACCCGGATCCAGCGAACGTCCGCGACCAGCGAGGCGGCCCGGCCGGCCCCCGCCGAGCCCGGTAGCTCCGAACGCCACCAGTCCGACCGCGAGACGCCGAGCGCCTCCAGCACGGCCGCGGCGACCCTGGCATGGCCCTCCGGCGCCAGGTGCAGCCGGTCCTCGTGCCAGAGCCGGCGGTCCCGCAGCACCGGCACCGCTGCCAGGTCGACCAGCACCGCCTCGTACCGCTCGGCCGTCGCCCGTACCCCCACGTTGAACGCGTGGAACCGGGCCGCCAGTCGATCCGCCGTGCGTCCGGTGCCGGTCCGCTCCACCACGGTGAACAGGACCGTGCGGATTCCCGCGCCGGCGAACGTGCCGACCGCGGCGTCGTACCGGGCCAGCAGCGCGGACAGGTCCGCCCGCGGCCGGAGCAGGTCGTTCGGCCCGGCATGGAACGAGGCCAGGTCCGGCGCGAGCTCCAGCGCGACCGGCAACTGGGCGGCGACCACCTGGTCGAGCAACCGGCCACGGACGGCGAGGTTCGCGTAGCGGAGCGAACCCTCGGTGCGGGCCAGCTCAGCGGCCACCCGGTCCGCCCATCCGAGGTGCCGGCCGGCCGGGCCGATCTCGTCCTCGAGGCCTTCGGTGAAGGAATCCCCCAGCGCGACGAACGTACGGATCACCCCGCCAGTCTGCCGGGCAAGCCGCGGCGCTGCGATGCACAGGCTGAGGACAGGATGCCGTGCAAACGTTCCATCATGGACGAGGAAATTCGGCGCAGCCGGGAGCGGATCAGCCGGCGCCGCGCGCTCGGACTGGGCGGCACGATCGGTCTCGGCGCGTTGGTGACCGCATGCACGGGCTCGTCGCGGTCGAAGGGCGCCGCACCGACTCCCGCGTTGTCGGCGTCGTCGACCGCTCCGTCAGACGTCCTCTCGTTGCTCGACCAGGCGAACACGTGCGTGGCGGCTCGGGAGGAGACGCAGGGTCCTTACTGGTTCGACGTCGACTCGATCCGCTCCGACCTGCGCGAGGATCGGCCGGGTACGCCGCTGGTGCTGGCGGTACGGGCACACGACCTGTCCGCGTGCACGAACGGGTCCGCGCCGACCGCGATACCGAACAGCGTGGTGGAGATCTGGCACTGCGACGCCGGCGGCGCCTACTCGGGATTCGAGTCGGCCTCGCAGGGGGGTCCGGGCGGCGGCGGTCCAGGCGGCGGTCCAGGCGGCGGCGGTCCAGGCGGCGGCGGTTCGGGCGCGACGTCGGACGGCTCGTACAGCGTCGGCGATTCGGAGGCGAGCCCGACCGACGACGGCACCTACCTGCGCGGTGCTCAAGTCGCCGACCGCAATGGCGTAGTGCAGTTCACGACGATCTATCCGGGCTGGTACCGCGGGCGGACCGTGCACATCCACCTCAAGCTGCACGTGGACCGCAAGACCGTGCTGACAACGCAGCTCTACTTCGATGAGGCCCTGAACGACGCCGTCTTCGGCACCTCGCCGTACGACAGGCACACCGGCCGGGAGACCCGCAACGAGGACGACTCGATCTTCGACCCGTCGGGACTGCTAACGATCAGGCGCAGGGCGTCCGGCTACCTCGGCGTGATCAACGTCGGCGTGAACGCCTCGCTCCCGTAGGTCAGGACCCGATCGACGCCTTATCGGTGAGCGCATGGGCACGCAGCGACACACCACGCCGCCGCACCTGCGCCACCACCGCGCCGACCGCGATGAGCACCAGCGCGCCCAACAGGGCGTCCGGGCCGAGAACTCTGACGACGGCATAGCTCGCCCGCCCGGCCAGGAGCGCCAGCACGATCGCCCACAGCCAGGCCCCGACGAGAATGGGCCTGCGGGTCATGACCGTGCTCTACCCCACCGAACGACAGTTCATCCTCCCCGCCCACCCGGCCCGGCGCTCGACCGCTGAGCTCCGCCGGTCTCGCGGGACAGTCGTACGTTCGCTGACGTAGGGGCCGGACATGGCGGTCGCACGGAACGTCGCTCGGCCGAGCGGAATTGCGCAGCGACGGTGTCGACCGCGGACGGATTCGCGGCGCCCGTCCCGCACGGATCGTGACTTCCGCGAGCTTCACGAGGGAGCTCCCGGACCGGAGGACACCGTCATGACAGTCACGTCCGCCCCCCGCTCCACCGACACCAGACCGGCCGTCGGCCAACGCGCTGCACGCCGCGCCGAGGAGGTGATCGCCCCGATCGCCTCATGGCTGGCCGCACACAGCGTCACCGCACTGCGGATCAGCCTCGGCCTGATCATCTTCGGGTTCGGGATGCTCAAATACTTCCCCGGTGCCTCGCCGGCCGAGCCGCTGGTGATGCGCACCGTCGATGCCTTGACCTTCGGGCTGGTCTCGGGCACGCCGGCGGTCGTGGCCACGGCCGTGGTGGAGACGCTCATTGGCCTGACGCTGATCACCGGGATCGGCCTGCGGGTCGGCCTGGTGGCGCTGGCCGGCGCCCTACTGGGCTGGATGTCGCCGCTGGTGCTCTTCCCCGGCGACCTCTTCCCGGGCGGCCTGCCCACCCTCGAGGCACAGTACGTGCTCAAGGACATCGTTCTCGGCGCCGCGGCCGCCGTCGCCGCCGCCCGTGCCCTCGGCGCCCGCTACGTCCGCGAGCGCTGATCCACCCTCGACGGTCGGCAGCCCGGCTCCCACGCGGTCTGCCGGCCGGACGCCGTAAGGTTGGCCGACCCTGGGTGCTGACGTCCTGAGATGTGGGGCGCCCGGGGATCGAACCCGGAACCCGCGGATTAAAAGTCCGCTGCTCTGCCAGTTGAGCTAACGCCCCGTGCTGCAAGGGTAGGGGAAACCGTTGGCCCCGGGAGCGGAGATGCAGCAGGGTGGCCGCGATGACGGCAGCGGCTCAGTGTGCGGCACGCCAGGGCTCGGGCCAGCGCTCCTCGCCGAGGTGCCAGCGGGTCGTGCGGTACGCGGTTGCCTGGTACCAGGCCCGGATGTCGCCGTCGGCGCCGGTCGCGGTGATCCGGTAGGAGGCGACACGCGCAGAGCGGGACACCTCGACGGCCTCCGCGACAACCGGTTGCCCGAGCGGCGCTGCCGAGGCGTGGTGCACGCTCACGTCGAGTGCCACGCACACCCGCCCGTACGAGTTGCAGGCGACCTCGAACGCCGAGTCGGCGACTGCGTAGAGCACGCCACCGTGCACGGATCCGGTGATGTTCGCGATCGCAGCGGTCGGCTGCAGCTCGACCACCGCCCGCCCCGGCGCCCAGTCGACCAGCCGGAAGCCGAGCATCCCGCCGAGCCCGCCGCTCTGGAACATTGCGTCCAGCTCGCTCCGCAACTCCGCCGGCATCTCCACCACGCGACCGTATCGGCACCCGGCCGGCGAGCCCGTATAACCCACGGTCACGGTGCCGGTACACTCCCCGCCTTCGGATGACGACCGGGGGGTCGACATGATCATCCTGACCGGGCTGGCTCTGCTCCTGGGCGGCGCCGTCCTCTATGCACACGCGACGCACCGCGACGGCCGCCACCGCGCCGAACCCGAGTGGAAGCGTCAGGTCCCCGCGCACGTACGTCCGCGCTCGGTCCCGCGCCCCGCTACCCTGAACCCGGCCCGCCCCCATCGTCTAGTGGCCCAGGACGCCGCCCTTTCAAGGCGGTAGCACGGGTTCGAATCCCGTTGGGGGCACGCCTTTGACCTGCAAGAATCACTCAACGTACTACTTGGTCTGCCCGGTTCATCCCGTTCCATGGGTGCGGTTCATGGTACGAATCCATCCCATGCGCGCATCGATCCGGTCGCGCGCTGCTCATGCAGCACGGTGCAGCAG
>Ga0207643_10000037_pt1 | contig 89297 bp, 94 predicted proteins | sample KBSMisM62_FD_184313 | JGI IMG/M metagenome (GOLD analysis project Ga0207643, IMG submission 184313) | Miscanthus rhizosphere microbial communities from Kellogg Biological Station, Michigan, USA - KBS Miscanthus M6-2 (SPAdes) (version 2) | ecosystem: Host-associated > Plants > Roots >... | reverse complement strand
GACCCGGGGATGCCGACCCGGGGATGCCGACCCGGGGATGCCGACCCGGGGATGCCGACCCGGGGATGCCGACCCGGGGATGCCGATCCCGGGATGCCGACCCGGACCGACGTCGACGCGGACCGACGTCGACGGGGACGTGGACGGGGACCGCGGACCTGGACCGCGGACCTGGACCGCGGACCTGGACCGCGGACCTGGACCGCGGACGCGGAAGGGGGGTGGCCCGGCCGGGCCACCCCCCTTTCCGCACGGCGTGCGGGACTACGCCTTGCCGAGGATCCGGTTCATCGTGGTGCCGCAGACCGGGCACTTGCCCTTGGCCATGCGCCGACCAGAGTCGCTGACCGAGACCTCACCCTCGAAGTCGCGCTTCTCCCTGCACTTCACGCAGTAGCCGTTGTAGGTGTCGGCCACGTCGTCCTCCTCGTGTTCAGTACCCCCTGCGGTTTTCCCCGGGGGCGGCGTCACCGTACCCACCCAGGCGTGGCGTTCACGCCTCCGGGGCCAGGCGTCGGCACGGCCGGGGCCGATCCGGACCCGTTCCGGCCGGGACGTCCGGTTCACGGGGAGTAGTCACGCGACCGGCGCCGAACGACACGCAGCCCCCGGTCTCGGTGGTCGTACCGCTCGCCTTCCCCTAACGGGCGGTCCGTCCGGAGGCCGGGGGCTCCGTGGGGGACGACGCTAGAACTAGCTCGTACCTCGGTCAATGAATGACAAGCGCGCCCTGTGGACGACGATGTGGACATCCTGGGGACGACACGGGGTGTCGTTGTGGACCGACGGGGGACAGGTTGTGGACACCGGCTGTGAACCTCACTCGGCCAACCGGCTGACCTGCGGGGACACGATACAGAGCTGTGGAGCGAAAAAATCACAGAGCGAAGTTGTGGCGCCGGCCCGCTACCGTTTGAGGCATGGCCCGTACGCCCGCCGTCGACCGGGCGGCGCCCGCGGTCGAGGTGCGGCGGAGTGCGAGGCGTCGTCGGACGGTCTCGGCCTACCGGGACGGCGACGTGACGGTGGTCCTGATCCCGGCGCGGTTCAGCAAGGCGGAGGAGCGTCGCTGGGTCGCCGAGATGATCGCCCGGCTCCAGGCCAGGGAGGCGCGCCGGCAGCGCGGCCCGCGGCGCAGCGACGAGGCGTTGCTGGCCAGGGCCCGGCACCTGTCGACCACCGTGCTGGAGGGCGCCGCCCGCCCCACCAGCGTGCGGTGGGTCACGAACATGGCCTCCCGCTGGGGCTCGTGCACGCCGTCCGACGGGACGATCCGGGTGTCCGGGCGGCTGCGCGACATGCCGGGGTGGGTGCTCGACTACGTCCTGGTGCACGAGCTGGCGCACCTGCTGGTGCCCGGGCACGGTGCCGACTTCTGGGAGCTGGTCGGGCGTTATCCGCGCAGCGAGCGGGCGCGCGGCTACCTCGAGGGGGTTGCCGCGGCGGCTCATCTCGACCACCCGGACGAGCCGACCCCGGCCGAGGTCGACCCCGGGACCGACGGGTGACCCGGCGCGCTGCCGCGCTGCTTCTCGCCGGCCCTCCGGCGGCGCGCGCCTGCCCGCCCGGGATCGCCCCGGCCGAGTTCGCCCGCGCGCTGGCCGAGGACGTCGCCGACCTGCTCGCCGACCTGCCCGGGCTGGAGCCGGTGGTGGCCGCGGCGCCGGACCGGGTCGCCGACGCCGAGGACGTGGTCTGGCCCGGCACGCCGGTGCTGGAGGTCCCGGGCCGGCCGGTGGACGTGCTGGCCGCGCTCGCGAAGCAGGGCTACGACGAGGCCGCCGTGTTCGTCGCCGACGCCCCCGACCTGCCCGGCCTGCTGGTGGCCAAGCCGTTCTCGGCGCTGTCCACCGCGCCGGTCGCGGCCGCGCCGGCCAGCGGCGGAGGGCTGGTCGCGCTGGCCTGCCGGCTGCCGGTGCCGGCCTGGCTGCCGGTCGACGTCGACCTCGACGAGCCGTACGCGGTGGAGCGGCTGGTGGCGGCCGCGCCGAACCGGGGCGACGTCGTGCTCACGCCGCCCTGGCGGCGGCTGCGGCGCCGGGAGGACCTCGCCTCGCTCGATCCCGAGCTGGAGGGCTGGGAGGCGACCCGGGCGTTGCTAGCCGGCTGAGCCGGCGTCGAGCTCGCCGGTCTCGCCGCTGCGCCGGATGAACCCCTCCGGGTCGTCCAGGTCGTCGGCCGACGGCAGCAGGTCGGGGTGCCGCCACAGCTCGTCGCGGCCCTCCGCCCCGCGCCGCTCGCGCAGTGTCCGCCACAGCGTCGCGGCCTCGCGCAGCCGGCGCGGCCGCAGCTCGAGCCCGACCAGGGTGGCGAACGTCTGCTCGGCCGGTCCGCCGGTGGCCCGGCGCCGGCGCAGCGTCTCGCGCAGCGCCTCAGCTCCAGGCAGCCGGTCGACCGCGGCCGTCGCCACGACGTCGTCGACCCAACCCTCGACCAGCGCGAGCAGCGTCTCCAGCCGGGCCAGCGCGGCCTGCTGGTCGGGCGTTACGGACGGCTCGAACATGCCGCCTTGCAGCGCCCGCTGCATGCTCTCCGGGTCCTCCGGGTTCACCTCGGACATCGCCCGCTCGATCGCCTCGCGGTCCACGGTGATACCCCGGGCGTACGCGTCGACCGCGTCGAACAGCCGCTGCCGCAGCCAGGGCACATGCTTGAACAGCCGGTGGTAGGCGGCCTCGCGCAGCGCCAGGAACAGCCGCACCTCGTCCGCCGGCAGCTCCAGACCCTGCCCGAACGCCGCCACGTTGTCCGGCAGCAGCGCCGCGACCCCGGCCGGGCCGAGCGGGAGCCCGACGTCCGTGCTGGTCAGCACCTCGCTGGCGAGCTTGGCCAGCGCCTGGCCGACCTGCGCGCCGAACATCAGCCCGCCGACCTGCCCGACCATCCCGAGCAGCGGACCGGCCTCGGCGGCGGCCTCCTCGGGCACCATCTGGCTCATCGCGCCGACCACGCGCGATGCCACCGGGTCGCACAGCTGGGACCAGGCCGGCAGCGTGCGCTCCACCCACTCGACCCGCGACCAGGACTCGATGCCGGTCACGCCGGACGGTAGCGGGGTCGCCGGGTCGAGCCAGTGGTCGGCCAGCCGGATCGCCTCAGCGACCTGGGTGCGCTCGACCGGGGTCGGTGCACGGTGGCCGGCGGCGAGCGCCGAGACCGCCATCTGCTTGGCCAGGTCCCAGTTCACCGGGCCGCTCTGCTGCGACAGCATCTGCTGAAGCGCGGCGAACAGCGGGGCCTTGCCGGCCAGGTCGTCCGGGATGCCGCCTCCCGGCAAGCCGAAGCCAGGCCCGAACGGAAGATCGCCGGATCCGGACGAACCGGACCCGGACGAGCCCTCCGGCTCGTCTCGGTGCGGTCCGAACCCGAACCCGAACGGGACGTCGGTCACCAGCGGCCTCCTCGCGCTGCCATGCTCCCCACGGTAGTCCTGACGAGCGAGGGGAGACGGACGTGCCCGGGCCCGTACGCCGACGGCGAACCGGTGCCGTGGTCGCGGTCACCGGAGCCGGTTCCGGGGCCGGGGCGGCGGTGCTCGCTCACCTGGCCCGATCCCCGAACATCGCCAGCGCCATCGGCATCGACCCCGGGCCGCCTCCGGACGGTCCGGCCGGCGAGTGGCGCCAGGTGGACGTGCTCGACCCGGGTTCGGCCGGCACGTTCGCCGGCGTCGACGCGGTCGCCCACCTCGCCGTCGACCTGACCCCGGACCCGGACCGCGACGACCAGCGGCAGCGCAACACCCGCGCGGCGCAGACGGTGATCACGGCGGCGTTCGCGGCCGGCGTGCGGCGGGTCGTCGTGGTCGGCAGCGCTCTGGCCTACGGTGCGTACGCCGACAACCCGGTGCCGCTGCCCGACGACGCGCCGCTGCGCGCGGTCCCGGAGGCCAGCGCGGTCGGCGACCTGCTGGAGATCGAGCGGATCGTCGCCGCGGCCCGGCGCGGCCACCGGGGGCTCGCGATCACCGTGCTGCGGCCGGCGGTGGTGCTCGGCGCCGGCGACCGGGAGCCGATGGCGGCGCTGCTGGGCGCGCCCCGGTTGCTGCGGATCCGCGGCGCCGACACGCGCTGGCAGTTCTGTCACGTCGCCGACCTCGCCGCCGCGGTCGAGCTGGCGGCGCTCGCCCCGGCCGGCGTCCTGGACGGGCCGGCGAACGTGGCCTGCGAGGGCTGGCTCGACCACGACGAGCTGGAGCGGGTCAGCGGCCGGCGCAGCCTGGAGCTGCCCGAGCGGGTGGCGGTCGGGATGGCGGAGCGGCTGCACCGGCTGGGCATCACGCCGGCGCCGCCGAGCGAGCTGGCCTATCTCGTGCACCCGTGGGTGGTCGACTGCGCCCGGCTGCGGGCGGCCGGCTGGTCGCCGCGGTATACCAACGCCGAGGCGGTCGCCGACCACCTGAGCGCAACGGAGGCCAAGCCGGACGAGGTCAGGCCGGACGACAAGGGCGAGCGCCGGCGCGGCAGCCCGGCGGTGGTGGGTGGTGCCGCGGCCGGCGCGGCCGTCGCGCTCGTCGGCACCGCGGCGCTGGTCCGCCGGGCCCGCCGCCGCCGGTCGAGCTGACCGCTGGCCGTCGCCTCTCTGTCCACAGTGGACAGGGAACGAAGCGGGCAGAACGTCACGACACGCCGAATCCCTGCCAGTGTTCAGTCGGTGGCGTAGGGTGAAAATGTGTCCGCGCTCGTCTGGCTCGCGATCCCGCTGGTGGCCATCGTCGCCGCCGTGCTGTGGGCGAGCTGGGCTGCCCGCCCGCGCGGCCCGGCCGACCCGCTGGACAGCGTCGCGGCGCACCACCGGTTCGTCGAGGCGCTCGAGCGCAGCAGCAAGCGCGAGCTGCCCGACCAGGACCGCTGACCGCCCGACGACGGGCGCAGGCCTACTTCTCAGCAACGCTGCCTAAGCTTCTCGCCATGAGCCGTCGGGTCGTCACGCTGATCACGGGCGCGGTGTTGCTGGTCGCGCTGCTGGTCGGCGGCTCCCAGCTCCCGGTGCCGTACGCCGAGCTGGGCCCGGGGCCCACCCTGAACACCCTCGGCGTCGACCAGTCCGGGCAGCAGATCATCCAGGTGACCAAGCGGGAGCCGGAGAAGACCACCGGCAACCTCAACCTCACCACCGTCTCGGTGCGCGACCAGCTCGACCTGCTCGCGGCCATGCGCGGCTGGCTCGACCCCCGGCGCGCGGTGGTCCCGCGGGAGGAGATCTTCCCGCCCGGCCAGACCCAGCAGCAGACCGACGCGAAGAACACCCAGGACTTCGTGACCTCGCAGAACTCGGCCGAGCTGGCGGCGCTGGCCTACCTGGACGAGACCAAGATCGTGGTCACCCAGGTCCCCGGCGACTCGCCGTCGCACGGCAAGCTGGCCCCGAAGGACACCATCACCAAGGTGCAGGGCACGCCGGTCGGCGACGTCAACGACCTCGGCAAGGTGCTCGGCGCGACCAAGCCGGGCACCACGGTCACGGTCGACTACCTGCGCGGCGACAAGCCGGGCACGGCCAGGATCACCACCACCAAGGGCACCGACGAGGACGGCGCGCCCAGGGCGGTGCTCGGGGTCGGCGTCTCGCTGGAGAGCACCGCGCCCTACACGGTGAAGATCGCGCTGGACGACCGGATCGGTGGCCCGTCCGCGGGCCTGATGTTCGCGCTAGGGATCCTCGACAAGATCGGGCCGGCGGACCTGACCGGCGGCCGGTTCATCGCCGGCACCGGCACGATCGACGTCACCGGCGAGGTCGGGCCGATCGGCGGCATCCCGCTCAAGCTCATCGCGGCCAAGGACAAGGGCGCGAGCGCGTTCCTGGTGCCGTCCGGAAACTGCGCCGAGGCCAGCCGCAGGCCGCCGGACGGGTTGGAACTGATCAAGGTGGACACGTTGTCCGGCGCGGTGAACGCGCTGGAGGCACTCCAGGCGGGCAAGCCCACCCCGCACTGCTGAGGACCATCAGTCGAGCGTCGCCGCGAGCGCGTCGGCGAGGTGCGGCGCGAGGTCGGGCCCGACCAGCAGTTCGTCCTCGTCCTGCCCGCGCATCCGGATGGTGCAGGCCCGGCTGCCGTCCCGCAGCACCGCCACGCCGAGCCTGGCCTCCCGCCGCTGCGGGTGCTCGCTGGCCCAGTCGACGACGTCGACGTGCTCCGGCATCGACTCCTCGACCTCCGGCGGCAGCATGACGACCTCCTGGACGAGCGCGCAGCCTTCGACCTCCCGCGGCCAGCCCACCTGGGCCAGCGACTCGTCCAGCGGGCCCTCCGGCAGCGGCTCCTGCTCGACCGGGGTCAGCGCGTCCGGCGGCACCACCGCCGGGTCGAGACCGAGCTGCGCGGCGAACTCGGGCTCGCGAACGACCAGGTCAGCGGTGCGGGCGAGGGCGAACAGCTGCGGGGGCTGATCCCAGCCGGCGACGCCGACGTGCCGCTCGATCTCGACCAGGAGCTCCTGCAGCAGGTCCGACACGGCGACCATCCTGTCAGGTCGGACGGCGCAGGTCAGATGGTGCCTGCCGGCGCCGCCGGGAACCCCAGCGCCTCCCGGTAAGTTCCTCTGGCGTCCCAACCGCTTTCCTGGGGAGCACACCACCGTGGCCATGCGGCCGTCGTTACCCGTGCCGTCATTGTCCCGGCGCGCCAAGATCATCATCGGCGTCGTCGTGTTGCTGGTGCTCGTCCTGTCCGTGCTCGGGTCGTTCGTCCGGATGTACGTGGACTGGCTCTGGTTCGGCGAGGTCGGCTACCGGCAGGTCTTCACCACCGGGCTGCGTACCCGGGTCCTGCTGTTCTTCCTTTTCGGCGTCCTGATGGCCGCGATCATCGCGGCGAACCTGATCATCGCCTACCGCGTGCGGCCGCCGTTCCGCCCGATGTCGCTCGAGCAGCAGAACCTCGAGCGCTACCGGTCGGCGCTGGAGCCGCGGCGGAAGCTGATCGTCGTCGGCGTGTCGGTGGTGCTCGGCATCTTCACCGGCATCACCGCCCAGGCGCAGTGGCAGACCTGGCTGCAGTGGCGCAACGGCACGCACTTCGGGATCAAGGACCCGCAGTACGGGATCGACATCTCGTACTACACGTTCACCTACCCGTTCCAGCGGTTCGTGCTCGGCCTGCTGTTCACCGCCGTGGTGCTCTCCCTGCTCGCCTCGCTGGCCGTGCACTACCTGTTCGGCGGGGTGCGGCTGCAGACGCCGGGGGAGAAGATCACCCCGGCCGCGCGGGTCCACCTGTCCGTCCTGCTCGGCATCTTCGTGCTCCTCAAGGCGGCCGCCTACTACCTCGACCGGTACGGGTTGCTGTTCAACGAGCGGGACGGCCGGACCGGCGCGTCGTACACGGACGTCAACGCGGTGCTGCCGGCGAAGACGATCCTCATGTTCGTCGCGCTGATCTGCGCGGTGGCGATCCTGGCGAACATCTTCCTGCGCTGGGTGCAGCTGCCGGCGATCGCGATCGTGCTGCTGCTGCTCACCTCGATCGTGGCCAGCGGCATCTACCCGGCGATCGTGCAGCAGTTCAGCGTCAAGCCGAACGCGAACGAGAAGGAAGCGCTGTACATCGGGCGCAACATCGAGGCGACCCGCGCGGCGTACGGGATCAAGCTGAAGTCCGAGGGTGGGCCGGTCAACCCGCAGTCCTACAACGCCAACACCGACATCGACAGCGCCCGGCAGGCGCTGCGGGACGACACGTCGACGATCCCGAACGCGCGCCTGCTCGACCCCAACATCCTCAGCCCGACGTTCCGCCAGCTCCAGCAGGTCCGCAACGTCTACGACTTCCCCGAGAAGCTGGACATCGACCGCTACACGATCAACAAGCAGGAGCGGGACTACGTCGTCGCGGTCCGGGAGCTGAGCTCGGACAACCTCACCGGCAACCAGACCAACTGGATCAACCGGCACACCTTCTACACCCACGGCAACGGTTTCGTCGCGGCCGTGGCGAACGAGGACCTCAAGGCGGAAGGCGACTTCACCGAGGGCGGCCTTCCGCCGAAGGGACCCATCAAGATCGACCAGCCGCGGATCTACTACGGCGAGCTGATCACGGACTACTCGATCGTCGACACCAACTCGCGCGGCGAGTACGACGGCAGCGGCAGCGAGGACGACACGTTCCGGTACGACGGGTCGGGCGGCGTCAGCCTGGGCAACTTCTTCAACCGGCTCGCCTTCGCGATCAACTACCGCGAGCGCAACATCCTGCTGTCCAGCGCGATCAACGGGAACTCGAAGATCCTGTTCGTCCGCGATCCGGCCGACCGGGTGGAGAAGGTCGCGCCGTTCCTCAAGGTCGACGGCGACCCGTACCCGGCGGTCATCAACGGGCAGATCGAGTGGATCGTCGACGGCTACACGACCCTGGACAACTACCCGTACTCGGAGCGCCAGACGCTGGGCGAGGTGGCGGCCGACTCGCGGACCGGGCAGGGCACCCGGGCGCTGCCGCGCCAGGACGTCAACTACATCCGCAACTCGGTGAAGGCGACGGTCAACGCGTACACCGGCAAGGTCACGCTGTACGAGTTCGACCAGAACGACCCGGTGCTCAAGACCTGGATGAAGGCCTACCCGGGCATCATCCAGCCCGAGAACAAGATCAGCGAACAGCTCCGTGAGCACCTGCGCTACCCGGAGGACCTCTTCAAGGTCCAGCGCGAGCTGCTCACCCGCTACCACGTCAGCGATCCCGGCCAGTTCTTCAACACCCAGGACTTCTGGCGGGTGCCGAACGACCCGACCAGCGGGCAGGGCGCGGCCCAGCCGCCGTACTACATCGTCGCCAAGGCGCCCGGCCAGAAGGAGCCGGTCTTCCAGCTGACCAGCGCGCTCAACGCGCTGCAGCGGGACAACCTGGCCGCCTACGTGACCGTGTCCAGCGATCCGAACGACTACGGCGAGATGCAAGTGCTCGAGTTACCCGGCAGCCAGGCCGTGCTCGGACCGGGCCAGGTGCAGGGCCGGTTCGGCTCGACGGCGCAGATCGCGCAGACGGTCACGCTGCTCAACTCGCAAGGGTCCAGCGTCAAGTTCGGCAACTTGTTAACCCTGCCCGTCGCGAACGGGCTGCTCTACATCGAACCGTTGTACGTGGAGGGCACGGGCAACCCCTACCCGATCCTCCAGTACGTGCTCGCCGCCTTCGGCGACCGGGTCGCGTTCGGGGCCTCGCTGACCGAGGCGCTGACCTCGCTGTTCGGTCCCGGTGCCGGCAACCAGGCGCCGGACGCGGGTCAGAGCGACAACTCGCCGTCGCCGACACCCTCGGGCGCGTCCCCGTCTCCGTCCGGGAGCGCGCCGAGCAGCCCGGCCCCGGGCGCCGGCGGGGGGTCGATCTCGCCGGAGCTGCAGTCGGCGCTGAACCAGCTGGCGACCGCGGTCACCAACCTGGAGGCGGCGTACAAGACCGGCGACGTGGCCAAGATCGGCGAGGCGCAGACCGCGGTCAACCAGGCTGCGGCAGCGGTAGCCCGAGCTCGCAGCGGAGGCTGACGCAGGCCGGCGGGGCGGGATTTGCACCCGCCCTGCCGGCTGCGTAAAGTAGATCGGGCCGACGCGGGGTGGAGCAGCTCGGTAGCTCGCTGGGCTCATAACCCAGAGGTCGCAGGTTCAAATCCTGCCCCCGCTACCACCGCACAGGGCGTTCATCGACACGATGGACGCCCTGACTGCTGTCCGGGGTCCATCCGCTGCGCCGGGCGGTGGGCGTAGCGTCCGGGTTCCGACCAGGGGAGAAGCCATGACGACGACGCACGTCCTCGAGACCCCCGAGGCCGACATCTCCTACGACCTGCACGGCCCGCTGCCGACGGCCGACGGGCGACCGCCGCTGTTCATGGTCGGCCAGCCCATGGACGCCAGCGGTTTCGGAGCGCTGGCCGCACACTTCCCGGACCGCACCGTGGTCACCTACGACCCGCGGGGGCTCGGTCGAAGCGTCCGCAAGGACGGCCGGGTCGACAACGCGCCGGAGGTCCAGGCGGGCGACCTGCATGCCCTCATCGAGGCGCTCGGGGTCGGCCCGGTCGAGATGTTCGCGAGCAGCGGCGGCGCGGTCACCGCGCTGGCGCTCGTGGCCGCCGATCCCGGCGACGTGACCACCCTGGTCGCCCACGAGCCGCCGCTCATCGCGGTGCTCCCGGACGCCGAGGCCGCACGGCGCGCCCAGGCCGGCGTGCGGGACGCGTACCAGGCCAAGGGTTGGGGTGCCGGCATGGCCGCGTTCATCGCGATGACGTCGTGGCGCGGCGAGTTCACCGACGACTATTTCGCCCGGCCGGCGCCCGATCCGGCCCAGTTCGGGATGCCGGCCGACGACGACGGGTCCCGGGACGACCCGCTGCTGTCCGACCGGTCCTGGGCGATCACCAGCTACCGACCCGACGTCGACGCCCTCGCCGCGGCCCGCACGCGGATCGTGATCGCCGTCGGCGAGGAGTCCCTGGACACGTTCACCGGGCGTACGGCGATAGCCACCGCCGAACTGCTGGGCCAGCAGGCGACGGTGTTCCCGAGCCACCACGGCGGATTCGTCGGCGGTGAGTCCGGCTACGCCGGCCAACCGGAGGCGTTCGCGCGCAGGCTGCGCGAGGTCCTGGACAGCTGAGGCGCCTCGGTGGGCGCGTTCATCCGTCCCGACCCGTGGCGCTGATCTGCCGGTCCGCGCCGGCCGGGGTTCTCGGCCGCCACGGTCACCGTCCCGGAACCTCGACCACGACGTTGGTCGACTTCACCGCGGCAACGGCCAGCACGCCGGGCTCGAGGCCGAGCTCGTCGGCGGCTTCGCGGCTCATCAGCGACACGACCCGGAACGGACCGGCCTGCAATTCGACCTGAGCCATGACCTTGTCCCGGGTCACCTGGGTGACGATCCCCCGGAAGCGGTTGCGGGCCGACTCGGCGACGATCGGCGCCCCGGCCGCCGTCACCGGCGCGGCGTCGGCGCCCCGACGGACGAGGAAGTCGGCGAGCACGGCGCCGTCCACGGCCAGCCGCGAGCCCGGTTCCCTGATGGTGGGCAGCAGGCCGGAGTCGGCCCACCGGCGCACCGTGTCGTCGCTGACGCCGAGCAGCGAGGCGGCCTCGCTGATGCGGTACGTCGGCACGCTCGGGACGCTAGCACCGCCCCCGCCGGCCGTCGTGGCACGACCGCCGGGGCCGGCGCGTCCGCCGAGCGTGAACACGCCGGGGCTGTTCGCCTGGTCTGCCTAGGCTTGCCGTCGACGGGAGGGGTCGCGATGGCGGTGCCGACGCTGTACGAGTGGGCCGGCGGTGCAGGTGCACTGGAGCGGCTGACCGAGCGCTTCTACGTCAAGGTGAAGGCCGACCCGCTGCTGGAGCCGCTGTTCGCGGCCATGCCGGACGACCACCCGAAGCACGTCGCGATGTGGCTGGGCGAGGTGTTCGGCGGCCCGGCGGCCTACTCGACCGAGCTCGGCGGCTACACCCGGATGCTGCGTCACCACCTGAACCTGCGGATCCGGCCCGAGCAGCGGACCAGATGGGTCGTGCTGCTGGCCGAGACCGCGGACGAGGTCGGCCTGCCCGACGACCCGGAGTTCCGTTCGGCGTTCGTGGCCTACCTCGAGTGGGGCTCGCGGATCGCGCTGGCCAACTCGCAGCCAGGTGCCACTCCTCCGGAGACCGCCCCGGTGCCGCACTGGGGCTGGGGAGAGGCCCCGCCCTACCAGCCGGGCAGCTGAGCCACGCGGACCGGTCGCCGGTCTTCCGGCGCGTGCCCGCGCCCCGGGCTAGAGTGAGTCGCTCGGTGAGGTCGGTACGGGAGGCCGCGGATGGCCGGGTCACCACACGGCTCGGGTGCGGCGCTCGCCGTGCAGGCCGGTGATGTCGTCCAACCCAAGCTGGCCTTCCCCCACTTCCCGCCGGGGTTGGTCGTCCGGCGCCGCCTGCTGGACCTGCTGTCCGCCGGCGTCGAGCAGCGCGTCACGCTGATCAGCGCCGGAGCCGGCTGGGGCAAGTCCATGCTGGCGGCACAGTGGGCGGCCATGGGAACGGCCCCGTACCCGGTGGCCTGGCTGTCTCTGGACTCCTACGACAACGATCCGGTGGTGTTCTGGTCCGGCCTGCTCGCCGCGACGCGCGGTGCCGGGGTGGCGCTGGACGGCCGGCTCGGCGGGCTGGCGCTGCGGCACCCGTTCGGGCCGACGCAACTGCAGCGGACCCTCAGCGGGCTGGCCGAGCTGTCGCAGCCGCTGGTGCTCGTCCTGGACGACCTGCACGAGGTGCGCAACCCGGATGTGCTGGACGGGATCGCCGCGATGCTGCGGCATCCGTCCCCGCTCCGCCTCATCCTGCTCAGCCGGTCCGACCCGCGCCTTCCGCTGCACCGGCTCGCGGTCGAGGGTCAGCTGCGCGAGATCCGCGCGGCCCAACTGGCGTTCACCGCGGCCGAGGCGGCTCAGCTGCTGGCCGGCGCCGGCGTCGAGCTGCCCGGCGACCTGCAGCGGACGGTCGTGGAGCGGACCGAGGGGTGGGCGACGGGCCTGCGCCTGGCGGCCATGTTCGCGACCGGCACCGGACATGCGGAGCGGCTCGCCGAGTTCACCGGCGACGACCGCACGGTCACCGCGTACCTCGCCGGCGAGGTGCTCGCCACCCTGCCCGCCGAGCGGCGCCGGTTCCTGCTGCGGACCAGCGTCGTGGACCGGCTCTGCGGAGACCTGGCCGACACGCTGAGCGGGGGACGCGGCGGGCAGCGCGAGCTGGAGGCGCTGGAGCAGGCCAACGCGTTCGTCGTCTCGCTCGGTCCGGGACACGTCTGGTTCCGCTACCACCCGCTGCTCGCGGACATGCTCCGCCACCAGCTGCTGCTCGACGAGCCGGAGCTGATCCCGGTGCTGCACAGCCGGGCCGCACGCTGGTTCGCCGCGCGGGGCGACGCGCTCGAAGCCGTCCGGCACGCGGTCCGTGCCCGGGACTGGGACCTCGTCGGCGAGATGGTGACCACGGTCGCGGCGATGCGCGCGGTCACGGCCGAACGGCACGCGTTCGCCGCCCTCCTCGCCGAGATACCGGTGACCGCGCTCAGCTCGACCGCGGAGCTGCGCGCCTGCTCGGTGGTGAAGCGGTTCATCGCCCGCGACTACGCCGGCATGGCCCAGGACGTCGCCCAGGCCCGCGTGATGCTCGGCGAGCGCGAGCCGGCCGCGCGGCAGCCGACCGAGCTGCTGATCGAACTCGGGGACATGGCCCTCGCCCGCGTCCAGGGCGACATGCCGGCGGTGATCGCAACCGCTCGCGGGCTGCTCGACCGGTTGCCGCGGACCGGCGCGGGCGTGCTGCCGGCTGCGGCCCAGTACGAGGCACCGGCGCTGAGCAACCTCGGCCTGGCGTTGCTCTGGTCTGCGCGGGCCGGCGAGGCGGAGCCGTGCCTGCTGGCGGCCGAGAGTGCCAGCCGCGACGCGGGAGTCGAGCTGCCTCTGCTCAACACGCTCGGCTACCGGGCGCTGCTCGCGGTCGAACGTGGCGACCTGCGCACGGCGGACTCCGTCGCCGGCGAAGCCCTCGAGCTGGCCGAGCTCCGCGGCTGGACCGAGCTCGCGCAGGCGATCGCGGTCCACCTCGCGCTCGCGCTGCGGCACCTCGAACGCAACGAGCTGGAGGACGCGCGACGCCGGCTCGACGCCGGGCTGGCGGCACAGCGCAACGACCCCGAGACCGGCTTGTTCTTCGCGCTCAAGGCCGCCGAAGCCCGGCTGCTGCTGGTCTCCGGGCAGCTCGACCGTGCCCGCGCCGCGCTCGCGGAGCAGCCGGCGACCGGTCGCGGACACGGGCCGCCGGTCCTGGTGCGGTCCTGGCAGGCGATCGCCGAGGCGGAGATCGACCTTGCCCGGGGCCGGCCGGGCGCGGCCCGGGACCGCCTGCAGCCGCTGGTCGACCAGGCCGGCAGTGGCGCCGAGCGGGTCAGCGCCGGCATGGCCCGGGTGCAGCTCGCCCTCGGCGACGCCCGCCGGGCCGAAGCGATCCTGGCCGGGCTGCGGCACAGCGACGACCCTGTCGTCGCTGCCGAGGCCTGGCTCACCTCGGCGCTGCTGGCGAACCGGTCGCGGGCCGACCACCTGGCCCGCACGTCGCTCGACCGCGCGGTGGCGCTGGCGGAGCCGACCGGGATCCGCCGCCCGTTCGTGGTCCAGCGTGAACCACGGCTCGACGCCATGCTCCGGCGCCGGCTGCAGCTCGGCGAGTCGGACGGCCGGTTCGTCGCGACCCTGCTGGGGGAGATCCCCGGCCCCGATCGCCGGCCGGAGCCGCCGACCCCGCCGGGCGGTCCGCTCACCGACCGGGAGCGGATCGTGCTCGCCCACCTGGCCTCGCTGCGCACCCAGACCGAGATCGCCGCCCAGCTGCACATCTCGGTGAACACCGTCAAGGCCCACGTACGGTCGGTGCACCGCAAGCTCGGGGTGACGAGGCGTCGCGACGCCGTCGACCGCGCCCGCGATCTCGGGCTCCTGTAGCGGTCCGCCGGCTCGGTGCTGACCATGTGGGAAAGGACCTCGTGCCGCTGCAGGAGTACCGCGGCCGGCTCGGGCGGCCCCGACCAGGGCGAGGCCTGATGCCGGGAGGCGGCCAGGGCTCCTCCGTCCAGGGCTCAGCGAAGCACGGACAGCCGCAGCTGCGAGGGGCAGGCGGCGTCGTGGAACACCTCGACCGTGCCGGCGCGGCCGGTGGTCGCGGTGCCGAACGGCTCGGCGGTGCCGAGGTTGCGGGCGAAACGCGGGAAGGCGCCGCCGCTGACCTGCAGCCGCAGCCGGTGCCCGGCCCCGATCCGGTATGCGGTCGGGAACAGCTCCACGTCCACCGCGAGCACCCGGTCGGCGCCGAGGGACACGTCCGGCGCCGGGACCGTACGCGGGTCGAGCCGGCGGATCCCGTCGACGACGTTCCGGGACACGCCGCCGGGATCCACGTCGCACAGCCGGACGAAGACGTCGGCGTGCTCGAGCTCCGGGCGCACGTAGACCCTGGCCCGCACCGGGCCGACCAGGTCGAGGTCAGTTGGCAGCGGCACGCCGGTGAAGGTCAGCACGTCCGGCCGCGACTCGATCGCGCGGTTGTCGACCTGCTTGCCGGGCGGCTGCAGCAGCGGGCCACCGGCCGAGGGCGTCGGGTCGAACGGGTCGTACCGGAACCGGCTCGGCCGGGCCCCGTCCTCCGCCGGATCCTCGGTCAGCCCGCCGCCGGCCCGCAGGTGCAGCACGACCGGCCGCGCCGCCGCCGGCGGCCACTCGTCGAACTGCAGCCAGCGACCGGCCTGCTGCAGGAAGACCCGCACCGCCTTGCCGCGTGGTGCCGGGCCGCCGCGCAACCGGTGGTCGAGCCACGCCACGTCGCTGCGGACGATCGCTCGAAGCTCGCGCGGCTCGCCGTGCAGCCAGGGCCCGACGACGATCCGGGCCGGCACGCCCGCCTCCCGCAGCGCCGCGAAGTCGCTCAGCTGGGACCGCAGGAACAGGTCCCACCAACCGGTCACCATGCTGGCCGGCGGGAGCGCGGTCAGGTCGACCGAGTCGTGGTCGGCGGTCGACCAGAACCCGTCGCCCGGCCCGGCGTGCGCGACGAAGTCGCGCCAGAACGGCACCGGTGCGCCGGCCACGGCCACGTCGGCCGCCTGCAGCGGCAGCCGGCGCAGCGCCCGCGCGGCACGGGCCCGCAGCACTGGTGCGGTCAGCACCCGGCGCAGGCCGCCACGCTCCTGGCTGCCGATCAGCCCCGACCAGTTCAGCGCGTTCTGCACCTGCGGCACGCCGTGGTCGTACAGGACCGTGCTCGATCGGGCCGCCGCGACGTGCGGTGAGAACGCGACCAGCGGCGGCTCCGCGTACGGGACGACCGCCCACTGGGTGTGCCCGAAGTAGCTGCCGCCGGTCATCGCGACCCGCCCGTCGCACCAGGACTGCTTGCGCAACCAGTCCAGGGTGGCCAGCCCGTCGTCCTGCTCGGTGGTGAACGGCCGGAACTGGCCGCCGGACCCGAACGTGCCGCGGGTCGACTGCAGGAAGACCTGGAAGCCGCGCCGGGCCAGTGGCGCCGCGAACACCTGGCCGCTGAACCCGTCCCGGCCGTACGGGGTGCGGATCAGCACCACCGGCTGCGGTCCCGGCTCGCCCGCCGGCCGGTAGAGGCTGGCGAGCAGGGTCACGCCGTCGGGCATCGGGACGGCCACGTCGTGCTCGACCGTGTACGGCGTGGCCGTGCGGGGCAGGCCCAGCGCGGCGTCGGCCAGCAGGCCGCCGAGGCGCGCGAGCGACACCATGGCCGCACGCTACTCGACCGGGCTCAGCCGCCTCGGGCCGAGACGCTCGGCCAGGAACTCGGCCCAGGTGCGGGTGCCGACGGCGCGCTCGGGCGCGAGGTTCGCGCCGTCCCGGTATGCCCGCGCCGCCCGGCCGGGCACCCGCACCGGCAGCACCGGCCGGTGCTTCCCGGCCGCCCGCAGGTAGTCCCGGGCCAGCGCGGCCATCGGGTGGATCTCCGGGCCGGCAAAGTCGGGGACCAGGCCGGCCGGCTCGCCCAGGGCGAGCTCGACCACCCGGTCGGCCACCTCCCGCGCGTCGACGGGCTGGAACCGGAAGCCCGCGAACACCGGCAGCACCGGCAGTTTCGCGGCCGCCTGCATGACGATGAGCAGGGCGTCGTGGAACTGCGTCGCCCGCAGCGTCGTCCACGGCACGCCGGACCCGGCGATCGCCTGCTCCGCCGCGAGCTTGTCCGCCAGGTAGCCGAACATGGCCCGGTCGGCCCGGCTCACCACCGGGACCCGGTCGCTGCCGACCACCGACATGTTCAGCAGATGCCGCACGCCGGCCTCGGCCGCCGCCCGCCCGAGCGTGCCGGCCCGCGCCCCGTCGCCGGTCCGGCTGCCGGCGAGGTGCACGACGACGTCCACACCGGACAGTGCCGCGGCGATGCCGGCGCCGGTGTCGAGCTGCCCGACCACGTAGTCGACGCCGTCGGTGGGCTCGCGGTCCTGCCGGGTCAGCACGCGCACCGCCGCCCCGGCCGCCCGGAGGCGGGGGACGACGAGGCGGCCGAGCGTGCCGGTGCCGCCGGTGACGAGAATGGGTGCGGTCACGGGGTTCCTCCAGTGGTCACATCCGCGCGGGTGCGCGGGTCTACCGCTATGACCCCTGCCGACGGAGAGGCGTGACCGATGGACGACCGGAGCTGGCTGGCCGAGCGGTTCGAGGAGAACCGGCCGCACCTGCGTTCGGTCGCCTACCGGATGCTCGGCTCGCTCAGCGACGCGGACGACGCCGTGCAGGAGGCCTGGCAGCGGCTGAGCCGGTCCGACACGAGCGACGTCGAGAACCTGCCCGGCTGGCTGACCACCGTCGTCGCCCGGGTGTCGCTGAACATGCTGCGGGCCCGGCGGAACCGGCGGGAGGAGCCGCTCGAGATACGGGTGCCGGACCCGATCGTGACGCCGGAGCCGGGGAGCGACCCCGAGCAGGAGGCGGTGCTGGCCGACTCGGTCGGGCTGGCGCTGCTGGTCGTGCTGGAGACCCTCACCCCGGCCGAGCGGCTCTCGTTCGTGCTGCACGACATGTTCGCCGTCCCGTACGAGGAGATCGCGCCGATGCTCGACCGCTCGCCGGTCGCGGCCAGGCAGCTGGCCAGCCGGGCCCGGCGCCGGGTGCAGGGCCGGGCACCGGTGCCGGATCCCGACCTCGGCCGGCAGCGGCAGGTCGTCGACGCGTTCTTCGCCGCGGCCCGGGACGGCGACTTCGACGGGCTGGTCGCGGTGCTCGACCCGGACGTCGTGCTGCGCGCCGACGGCGGGGACGCCCCGACCCGGCCGACGGTCATGCTGCGCGGCGCCCGTGCGGTCGCCGAGAACTCCTCGGCCGCGCGGAAGCTGGCCCGGTTCATCCGCCCGGCCCTGGTCAACGGCGCTGCCGGCGCGGTCGTCCCGATCAACGGGCGGCTGTTCGCGGTGCTGGGGTTCACGGTCACGGACGGCCGGATCGTCGCGATCGACATCCTGTACGACCCGCAGCGGCTGGCCGGGCTGGACCTGACACTTCTCGACGGATGAGGCCCGCGGTGTGGTCGCCGACCTATCCTGGAGATCAACCGCTTCGAGTCGGGGGGCGACATGGAGTTCATCTGGGCAATCATCGCCGGGTTGATCATCGGCGTGATCGCACGCCTGCTCCGTCCCGGGAAGCAGGACATCCCACTGTGGCTGACCGTCCTGATCGGGATGGCCGGCGCGATCATCGGAAACCTGCTGGCCAGCGCGTTCGGGGTCAGGGACACCAGCGGGATCGACTGGATCCGGCACATCCTGCAGATCGGCGTCGCGATCGTGCTGATCGGGCTGGTGGAGCCGGTGTGGAGCCGGCGCCGGGTCGGCCGGACCTGAACATGCGACCAGGGCGCCCGGAAGGTGGGCGCCCTGGTCGGTTCGGCCGGTCGGTCAGTCGTCGGTGCCGGTGTGGCGGGCGTGCGTCTCGCCCTCGGCAACCCGGCCGGAGCCGGTGGCGTCGTCGGTGCCGGTGTGCCGGGCGTGCGTCTCGCCCTCGGCCACGCGGCCGGAGCCGGTGGCGTCGTCGGTGCCGGTGTGGCGGGCGTGCGTCTCGCCCTCGGCGACCCGGCCGCGGGCCTCGGACTCGTGGCTGTGATGGGTCGAGCTGGTCGAGGTCGTCACCGTTGCCGGCGCCGCACCCGGGCTCGCGGCCTGGGCCACGCCGACCCCGATGCCACCGAGCACCAGGGCCGCCCCGGCGGTCACGACCAGCGTCTTGATGTTCCGCATATCTCTGTCCTCCTGCGCGATTCGCTGTTGACGAGGACCACTCTGCGGCCGGCCGCGACAACGCCGCCCCAGCCGTACCTCAAGACCCCGATAAGCCTGGAAACCGGCCCGCGCCCGATCCACTGCTGAACCCTGGACCAGGTTGGTCCGTTCTGGACTAATGTGGTCCAGGTGCGCCCGACCCGGCAGGAGATCGACGACGAGATCGTCGAGCGGGCCGCGGCTCTCTTCGCCCGGTACGGGTTCCAGGAGACCTCGCTCCAGCGCATCGCCGACGCCGTCGGCTACTCGAAGACCGGCCTGCTGCACCGCTTCCCGACCAAGGAGGCGCTGCAGGACGCGGTGATCGAGCGGTGGGCGGGCAAGGTCAGGGACATCGCCGGCCGGGTGCGGGACCTGCCACCGGGTCCGGAGCGGGACCGCGCGGTGATCACCGAGCTGGTCGACCTCGCCCTCCGCGGCCCCGGCGTGGTCTCGCTGCTACTCGCGGCGCTCAGCTCGCTGGAGACCGGTGAGGTGGCGGTCCGGCTGAAGACCGTGACCGAGGGCCTGTTCGAGGCGTTCGCCGCCGACACCGAGGACTCGCCGCGGGCCATCCGGGTCGGCGCCGCGCTCGGGGCGCTCGCGGTCATGTCGCTGGCGACCCGGGACGCCCCGGCGGCCGCCGTCCGGGAGCAGCTCATCGCCGCCAGCTACGACACCCTCGGGCACCCGCGTCCGGGGCCGGGGGAGGACCACTGATGGCCACGTTCCTGTACCGCCTCGGCCTCGGGTCCTACCGGCACCGCGTCGCCGTCGTCGGCGTGTGGCTGCTGCTGCTCGTCGCGGCCGGGCTCGGCGCGGCGACGCTGTCCGGCAAGACCGTGGACACGTTCCGGATCCCCGGCCAGGAGTCGACGACCGCGCTGGACATCCTCGGGCAGAAGTTCGGCTCCGGCGCGAACGGCGCCACCGCGCAGGTCGTGCTGGAGGCACCGACCGGTCAGACGGTCACCAGCGGACCGGCCGCGGCCGCGGTGGCCAACACGGTCGCCCGGCTGCAGCGGCTCAACGGCGTGGTCAGCGCCACCGACCCGCTCGACCCGAAGGCGCCGGCGGTCTCGGCGGACAAGCGGGCCGCCTACAGCACGGTGACGTACGGGGTGCAGCCGCCGGAGATCACCTACACGCAGCGGGCGGCGCTGATCGGGACCGTACAGGCGGCCCGGGACGCGGGCCTGACCGCCGAGGTGACCGGGCAGGCGTCGGTGCCGCCGACCGAGGTCGGTGGCGCGGCGGAGCTGGTCGGCGTCGCCGCCGCGCTGGTCGTGCTGCTGCTCACGTACGGGTCGGTGGTCGCGGCCGGGATGAACCTGGTGACCGCGATCGTCGGCGTCGCCATCGGCGCGCTCGGCATCACCACGCTGACCGGCTTCGTCGACCTGCAGTCCACCACGCCCATCCTCGCGCTGATGCTCGGCCTGGCCGTCGGCATCGACTACGCGCTGTTCATCTTCACCCGGTTCCGGCAGGAGCTGACGCGGGGGCGGGAGGTCGGCGACGCGGTGGGCACGGCGGTCGGCACCGCGGGCTCGGCCGTGCTCACCGCCGGCATCACCGTGGTCATCGCGCTGGCCGGTCTGGTCGTCGCCGGGATCCCGTTCCTCACCGAGATGGGCCTGGCCGCGGCGGCGACCGTGGTCGTCGCCGTGCTGCTGGCGCTGACGCTGGTGCCGGCGGTGCTCGGGTTCGTCGGGAGGCGGATGCTGCGCCGGCGGCCGCGGCGGGAGCGCGGGTTCTGGGCCGGCTGGGCGCGCATCGTCACCACCCGGCGCTGGCTCAGCCTGGTCGCCGCGGTGGTCGCGCTCGGCGTGCTCGCGATCCCGGTCGCGTCGATGCGCACCACGCTGGTGCAACCGGACGCGGCCGGAACGACGCAGGCCCGGGCCACCCAGATCCTGTCCGAGCGGTTCGGCACCGGGGTGACCGGTCCGCTGGTCGTGCTGGTCGACGGTCCCGGCGCGGCCGAGCGGGCGGCCATGGTGAGCCAGCAGGCGCGCAGCCTGCCGGACGTGGCCGCGGTGACCCCGCCGCGACCGAGCCGGGACGGCACCGCCGCGCTGGTCACCGTGATCCCCAGCTCGGCGCCGGACAGCCAGGCGACGGTCGGGCTCGTGCACGCGCTGCGGGACCGGTTCGGCGGTGAGGCGACACCGCGGGTGTACGTCTCCGGCAACACCGCGGTCAGCGTCGACGTGTCCCAGCAGCTCGACCACGCGCTGCCGATCTACCTCGTGCTCGTCGTCGGGCTGGCGCTGGTGTTGCTGATCCTGGTGTTCCGCTCGATCCTCGTGCCGGTCGTCGGCGTGGCCGGCTTCCTGCTGACGATCGGGGCTTCGCTTGGCGCGGTGGTCGCGGTGTTCCAGTGGGGCTGGCTCCGGGACGTGGTCCAGGCCGACTCGACCGGACCGCTGCTGTCGCTCACCCCGATCCTCGTCATCGGCGTGCTGTTCGGGTTGGCCATGGACTACCAGGTGTTCCTGGTCTCCCGGATCCACGAGGCGCACGCGCACGGCACGGCGCCGATCGAGTCGATCCGGACCGGGTTCCGGCAGGCGGCGCCGGTGGTGCTGGCGGCCGCGGCGATCATGTTCTCGGTGTTCGCCGGGTTCGTGGTGCCGGGCGACGCGACGATCAAGCCGATCGCGTCGGCGCTGGCGCTCGGGATCCTGATCGACGCGATCGTGGTGCGGATGGTCATCATGCCGTCGGCGCTGGCCCTGCTCGGCGCCCGGGCCTGGTGGCTGCCGCGGTGGCTGGCCTGGCTGCCCCGGGTCGACGTGGAGGGTCTCGCCCTGGACCGGCCGGCACCCGAGCCGGAACCCGAACCGGTCTCCGGCTGACCGCGGACTGCGGCCGTGCCGGGCCGGTGCTAGCTCTGGCGGCCGTCGCGGGGACCGAACACGGCCAGCGCCTCGTCGTCGCCGAAGGTCTGCCGGACGTACGCGTCGAGCCACTCCTCGACACCGGGGTAGCCGCCGGTCCGCAGCACCGCGCAGGCCGCGGCCACGTCGTAGGTGCTGCGGCGGAGCTCGACCCCGGGACCGAGGACCGCCCAGTGCGCTCCGCTACGGCCGTACGGCATGCCGACGCTGCCGGGGTTGACCACCAGCACGCGGTTGGCCAGCCGGGCGAACGGCATGTGCGTGTGGCCGAGCACCACGGTCTGCTCGGGCCGGTCGGCGAGCACCTCCGCCCACCGCGCGAGTGCGGAGTCGACCAGCGCGACCTCGGTGTCGTTGCGCGGGGTCGCGTGGCAGAACAGCGTCGGGCCGAGCCCGTCCACGTCCAGGGTCACGGTCAGCGGCAGGCCGGCGAGGTGCGCCCGCAGCGCGTCGGTCAGCTGGGCCGCGGCCCACGGGACCACCGGGTCCGGCGGGTCGGGCGTCGGCTCGTACAGCTCGCGGTCGCCGTTGCCACGCACCCAGACCACCCGCTCGCCGAGCCCGAGCAGCCGTTCCAGCACCGGCACGGGCATCGGCCCGGCGGCGATGTCGCCGGTGACGACGATCCGGTCGACCCCGGCGGTCGCCACGTCGGCCAGCGCCGCGTCCAGCGCCGGCAGGTGACCGTGGATGTCGGAGAGCACCGCGACCCGCATCCCGCCACTGTGGACGGACCGCGCCCGGAGCGGAACCGGGGTTCGCCCACGGCTGAGCTTCCCCATGGCTTGCCCCTGACCAGGCAAAACCCGCTCGGTCATGGGTGTCCGCGGCCCGAGCGCGAGGCAGACTGGAGGGGTGACGGACCTGGGTTGGCCGGAGCTGCTCATCGTGGCCGCGATCGCGATGCTGCTGTTCGGCACGAGGAAGATGCCGGACATGGCGCGGTCGCTCGGCCGGTCGATGCGGATCGTGAAGGCGGAGCTCAGCGGGCTGCACGAGGAGCCCGAGCCGGCCGCCACCGCACCGACCCCGGCCACCCCGCCCGCGGCCCCACAGCCGGGGCCGGCCGCCGACCAGACCCGGCCGGCCGATCCGCCGCCGACCCGCTGAGCCGGCCGCCGACCAGACCCGGCCGGTCGATCCGCCGCCGACCCGCTGAGCCGGCCGCCGACCCGACCCGGCCGGCCGATCCGCCGCCGACCCGCTGAGCCGCTCGCCCGTCGGTGGTCGGGGCGGGCATGCCGCCCGGTCAGTCGGGTAGCGGGGTGAGTTCGGTGAGGCGCCAGTGGTTGCCGAAGGGGTCGCGGAAGCCGGCGTCGATGCCGTAGAACCGCTCCTCCGGCTCGTCCAGGATCTCCACCCCGCGGGACCGCAGCTCCTCGGTGGTCTTGCGGCAGTCCTTGGTCACCAGGCTGCCCGGGCCGAGGAAGCCCTTCGCCATCAGCGTCCGGACCTGCTGGGCGGTGGCCGGGTCCATCACCGGCGGTCCGGGCACCGCCAGCATCAGCGGCACGTCCGGCTGTTCCGGCGCGGTCACCAGCACGAACCGCACGCCCTCGGCCTCGACGTCGGTGTACACGGAGAACCCGAGCTTGCCGACGTAGAAGTCCAGCGCCTCGTCCTGGTCGAGCACCCAGATGCAGACCAGCCCGATCTTGTCGATCATCGTCGTCGCTCCCTTCGCCAGTGCGAACCTAGGCGCCGGCCGGGGTCGGTGGCTTCTCCGATCGCGCTCGAACCGCGGCGTCCAGCGCCGCCCGCATCGCCGGCAGCGGCGCCGGTCGCCCGGTCATCAGCTCCACCTGCGCGGCGGCCTGGTGCAGCAGCAACGCCAGCCCGCTCACCACGGTGCCGCCGGCCGCCGCGGCGGCGGCGGCGAACCGGGTCGGCCAGGGTGCGTAGACCACGTCGAGCAGCACCGCTCCGGCCGGGGGTGCCAGCCCGTCCGCCGCCCCGGCCGGCAGCGTGGAGATCACCAGGTCGGCGGCCGGCAGCGGACCGGGCAGCCCCGACCGCAGGTCGAGGACCACCCCGAGCCGGTCGGCGGCGGCCCGCAGCTCCCCGGCCCGAGCCGGATCGCGCACCAGCACCACCGCCTCGTCCAGCCCGAGCATGCCCAGCGCGGCCAGCGCGGCCTGGGCGGTGCCGCCGGCACCGAGCACCACCGCGGACTCCGGCGCGGTGAGGCCGGCCTCGCGCAGCGCCGTGGCGATCCCGGCCGCGTCGGTCAGGTAGGCCCGCCCTTCGCCGCCGGCGAGCACCAGCGTGTTCGCGACCCCGACCGCCGCCGCCAGCGGGTCGGCGGAGCCGGCGACCGCGAGCGCGGCCCGCTTGAGCGGCATGGTCAGCGACAGGCCGGCCCAGTCCGGCCCGAGCCCGGCCACCAGCCCCGGCAGCTCCGCCTCGCCGCAGTCGATCGCCGTGTACGACCAGTCGGCCAGGCCGAGCGCCGCGTACGCCGCGGTGTGCAGCACGGGGGACAGCGAGTGGCCGATCGGTCGGCCGAGGACGGCGGCGCGCACGTCAGCCGCCGTACGAGAAGAAGCCCTGGCCGCTCTTCCGGCCGAGCAGGCCGGCCTCGACCATCCGCAGCAGCAGCGGCGGTGCCGCGTACAGCGGCTCCTTGAACTCCTCGTACATCGAGACGGCGACCGCCGCGGTGGTGTCGAGGCCGATGAGGTCGGTGAGCGCGAGCGGTCCCATCGGGTGGTTGGCGCCGGCCACCATCGCGGTGTCGACGTCCTCGGCGGTGGCCACCCCGGCCTCGACCATCCGGATCGCGGCCAGCAGGTAGGGCACCAGCAGCGCGTTGACCACGAAGCCGGCCCGGTCCTTGCACAGCACGGTCTTCTTGCCCAGCCGGTGCTCGGCGAACGCCCGTGCTGTGTCCACAGTGGACTGTCCAGTGCGGAGGGACGGGACGAGCTCGACCAGCGGCAGCACCGGCACCGGGTTGAAGAAGTGCATGCCCAGCACCCGTTCCGGACCCTGCGCGGCCGCGGCCAGCCGGGAGATCGGGATGGACGAGGTGTTGCTGGCCAGCACGCAGTCGGGCCGGACGATCGCGGACAGCTCGCGGTAGAGCGCGGTCTTGGTCGGCTCGTCCTCGACGACGGCCTCGATCACCAGGTCGCGGTCGGCCAGGTCATCGAGCGAGGTGGTGGCGCGGATCCGGGCCAGCGTCGCGTCCCGGTCGGCGGGGGCCAGCTTGCCCCTGGTCACCGCGCGCTCCAGCGAGGCCGCGATCCTGGCCCGACCGGCGTCCGCCAGCTCCGCGGTCACCTCGCGGACCACGACGTCGCAGCCGCTGCGGGCGGCCACCTCGGCGATGCCCGCACCCATGATCCCGGACCCCACGACGCCGACCTGCTCCATGCCGGACAGTCTGCCGCAGCGCGCCCACCCCCCGGTCGCCGGTACGCTCCCGGCGCGTGACGACTGTCTTCGTCCTCAACGGCCCGAACCTCAACCTGCTCGGGGGACGGGAGCCGGAGGTGTACGGCACGGCCACGCTCGCCGACGTCGAGCGGCTGTGCCGGCAGACCGCCGGCGAGCTCGGCCTGACCGTCGACTTCCGACAGTCCAACCGCGAGGGTGAGCTGGTCGACTGGCTGCAGGAGGCCGGTGCCGCCGTGGCCGCCGGCGCCGGCATCGGCGCGGTGCTCAACCCGGCCGCGTACAGCCACACCTCGATCGCGCTGCCGGACGCGATCGAGGGCGCTCGGCTGCCGGTCGTCGAGGTGCACATCTCCAACGTGTACGAGCGCGAGCCGTTCCGGCACCACTCGTACGTCTCGGCGGTCGCGGCCGGCGTGGTCGTCGGCTTCGGCGTGATCGGCTACCAGCTCGCGATCCGCGGCCTGCACCAGCTTCGCGGCAGCTGAACAACGCGGCGGGCGACGATCGCCGACGGCGGCCCGCCGCACGCCGGCGGCGGCCCGCCGGACGCCGGCGGGTTCGCGATCCTCCGGGTCTCGGCGTCCGCCGGCGGCGCACCGGCCTGACATCTGACCCGGTGGCTGCATCCGGCAGGAATGCCGGTTCGCAGCCCGGGTACGGCCGCCCTCATCCGCAGATCGGAGGAGGAGCGGCGATGAACGACACCCGCACCAGCGGCGGGCTCGGCCGGGCCCTCGGCGTCGCGAGTTTCGCGCTCGGCGCCCCGCTGCTTGCCGTGCCGGGCCGCGTGGTCCGGGCCCTCGGCCTCGACGACACGCCCGGTACGAGCGCGTTGGCCCGCGGCGTCGGCGTCCGCGAGCTGGCGGCCGGCGCCGCCATCCTGGCCCAGCGCCGGCCGGTGCCGGGGCTCTGGGCCCGGGTGGCCGGCGACGGGATGGACCTCGCCCTGCTCGCCAACGCCCTGCGGTCCGGACCGGCCGGCTCGCGCTCGGGCCGGCGCCGCCGGACCACCGGCCGCGCCGCCCCGCGGTCGGGCTGGCGTCCCTGGCCCACCGGCCGCACCGCGGCTGGCCGGCGCCGCCGGCCCGGCGCGAACCCGCGCACGGTGGCCGCGGTGGCCGCGGTGGCCGGGATCGCCGCGGTCGACGTGCTCGCGGCCGTCCGGGCCGGCAAGCGCCTCGACCCGACGCGGACCAGCGAGGACGGGGTGTTCACCGTGTCGGCCGGGGTCACGGTCAACCGCTCGGTGGACGAGGCGTACGGGCTGTGGCGGGACTTCTCCCGGCTGCCCGAGTTCATGGTCCATCTGGAGTCGGTGTCCGCCGACGGCAAGCACTGGGTGGCCCGGCGGCCGGGCGGCGGCACGGTCGACTGGGACGCCGAGATAGTGGCGGACCTGCCGAACCAGCGCCTGGCCTGGCGTTCGGTGTCGCACGCCGAGGTCCCCAACTCCGGCGAGGTGACCTTCGAGCCGGCTGCGGGCGACCGCGGCACCGAGGTCAGGGTGCGGCTGACCTACGAGCCGCCGCTGGGCGCGGCCGGCAACGCGGTGGCCCGGCTGCTCGGCGAGGAACCGCGGCAGCAGGTCACCGACGACCTGCGCCGGTTCAAGCAGGTGCTGGAGACCGGCGAGGTGGTCCGTTCGGCCGGCAGCCCGGAGGGGGTCCGCTCCGGCCGCCTGCCCAGGCAGCGCCCGGGCCGTGCCGACACGAACGAGGAGAGCTGAGGCATGCGCGCGACGTGCTGGATGGGCCGCAACAAGGTCGAGGTGCAGACCGTCCCCGACCCGCGGCTGGTCAACTCCCGGGACGCGATCGTCGAGATCACCTCGACCGCGATCTGCGGCTCCGACCTGCACCTGTACGACGGCTACATCCCGACCATGCGCAAGGGCGACGTGCTCGGGCACGAGTTCATGGGCGAGGTGGTCGAGGTCGGCCCGGCGGTGTCGAACCTCGCGGTCGGCGACCGGGTGGTCGTGCCGTTCCCGATCTCCTGCGGCGCCTGCTACCACTGCGAGCGCGGGATGTTCTCCATCTGCGAGAACTCCAACCCCAACGCGGCCATCGCCGAGAAGCTGATGGGCCACTCGCCGGCCGGGATCTACGGCTACTCGCACATGCTCGGCGGGTACGCCGGCGGCCAGGCCGAGTACGCCAGGGTGCCGTTCGCCGACGTCGGCCCGATCAAGATCGAGTCCGACCTGACCGACGAGCAGGTGCTGTTCCTGTCCGACATCTTCCCGACCGGCTACATGGGCGCGGAGATGGCGGTGCAGCCCGGCGACACGGTCGCGGTCTGGGGCGCCGGCCCGGTCGGCATGCTTGCCGCGGCCAGCGCGAACCTGCTCGGTGCGGCCAGGGTGATCGTCGTCGACCGGTTCGACTACCGGCTGCGGCGGGCCGCCGAGCGGACCGGCGCGGACACGGTCGACTACGCCGGGGTGGACGTGCTCGACGCGCTCAACGAGATGACCGCCGGGCGCGGACCGGACGCGTGCATCGAGGCGGTCGGGCTGGAGGCGCACCACGGCAACCCGCTGGTGCACGCGTACGACCGGGTCAAGCAGGCGACCCGGCAGCAGACCGAGCGCGGTGCGGCGGTCCGGGAGGCGATCCTCGCCTGCCGGACCGGCGGCACGGTCTCGATCATGGGCGCGTACGGCGGGTTCATGGACAAGTTCCCGCTCGGCCAGATGATGAACAAGTCGCTGACGATCCGGACCGGGCAGTGCCACGTGCAGCGCTACCTGCGCCCGCTGCTGACCAGGATCGAGGCGGGCGAGATCGACCCGAGCTTCGTGATCAGCCACCGGATGCCGCTGGAGGACGCCGCCAAGGGGTACGAGATCTTCAAGAACAAGCAGGACGACTGCACGAAGGTCGTGCTGAAACCATAGGGCACGCTGTCGCACTCTCGTACACCGTGTGGTGTAGGGTCATCGGGTGAGTCGGACGAACATCGACATCGACGACGATCTGATCGCCCGGGTCATGCGCCGGTTCAACCTGCCGTCCAAGCGCGCCGCGGTCGACCTCGCGTTGCGCCGGCTGCTCGGCGAGCCGATGACCCGGGACGAGATCCTCGCCCTGCAGGGGGTCGGGTGGAGCGGCGACCTGGAGCGGTCCCGCCGAGCCGAGTCGGACGAGCTGGGATGATCCTCGTCGACACCTCGGCCTGGACGGAGTACCTGCGGGGCACCGGATCGGGGGCGCACTTCCGGCTGCGCGAGCTGCTCGCCGCCGACGCGGTGCTCGGGACGACCGACGTCGTGCACATGGAGCTGCTGGCCGGGTCCCGGACCGAGACCGACGACCTGCAGCTGCGTCGCATGCTGGCGGCGATGGACCACGTGCCGGTCGACCCGGTGGACTGGGAGACCGCGGCCCGGCTGCACCGCACCTGCGAGCGCAGCGGGGAGAGCGTCTACTCGCTGACCGACTGCCTCGTCGCCGCGGTGGCGATCAGGGTCGGCGCCCCGGTGCTCGCGCACGACCGCGACTTCGTCCTGCTGGCCCGGCACACCGACCTCGAGCTCGCCTGACGGGTCAGCGCCCGGACAGCGTGGTCAGGATCTCGTCGTGCAGGAGGCCGTTGCTGGACAGGGCTGACCCGCCGGCCGGGCCGCGGCGGCCGCGCAGGTCGGTGAACCGGCCGCCGGCCTCCTCGACCAGCACCACCAGCGGGGCCAGGTCCCACAGTGACACCTCCGGCTCGGCCGCCGCGTCCACGACCCCCTCGGCGACCATGGCGTGCTGCCAGAAGTCGCCGTAGCCGCGGGTCCGCCAGACCCGCCGCTCCAGCGCCAGCAGCCCGTCCACGCCGCCGGGCGCCTGGCTCCAGCCGTGCAGCGACGAGTACGCGACGCTGGCGTCGGCCAGCGTCGCCACCCCGGACACGTGCAGGTGCCGCGGCTCGTCGCCGAACACCGACAGCCAGGCGCCCTGACCCCGGGACGCCCACCAGCGCCGGCCGAGCGCCGGCGCGCTGACCACGCCGACGTAGACCTCGTCACGCTCCATCAGCGCGATCAGCGTCCCCCAGACCGGCACTCCGCGGACGTAGTTCTTGGTGCCGTCGATGGGATCGATGATCCACCGGCGCGACCCCGTGCCGCTCTCGCCGTACTCCTCGCCGACGATCGCGTCGTGCGGCCGCCGCCGCTCCAACAGTGCCCGGATGGCCCGCTCGGTGGCCGTGTCCGCGTCGCTGACCGGGGTGTCGTCGGGCTTGGTCTCCACCTGCAGGTCCAGCGCCCCGAACCGGGGCAGGCTGACCGCATCGGCGGCATCGGCGAGCGCCAGCGCCAGCGAGAGGTCGTCATCGGCGGGGGCCGGCGGCTGCGGCGACTCGGTCACGGCCGGCACGTTACCGTCGGCGGCCCGAGCCTGGCCCGGCATCGGGCGGCGTGTGGTCGGCGGACCACCGCTCGAGGAGTGGAGCTGGCCCGGAGGTGAACCATAGGCGTCGTGAGCCGGACGTCCAGCGGAGTGGTGGGGCTGCTCGCCGAGCCCGAACGGTTGCGGGTGGTCTCGGCGCTGGCCCTCGGGGCCGGCACGATCGGCGAGGTCGCGGCAGCGGCCGGGCTCGACCAGCGCAAGGTGGTCGGGGCGCTGCGCCGGCTGGAGCGGTCCGGGCTGGTGTCCCGGGACAAGGACAAGCTCACCCTGCACGCCGAGCGGTTCAAGCAGGCGGCCCGGGAGGCGGCGCCGGACCAGCCGGGCGAGCCGCTGTCGGCCGACCCGGCCACCGACGCAGTGCTGCGGGCGTTCACCCGGGACGGCCGGATCACCTCGATCCCGGTGCGGCGCGGCCGGCGGCGGCTGCTGCTCGAGCACGTGGCCGCCGTCTTCGAGCCGGGCGTGCGCTACCCGGAGCGCGAGGTCGACGCGGTCCTGCGGGCCTGGTACCCGGACCACGCCACGCTGCGCCGCTACCTGGTCGACGAGCTGCTGCTGGACCGGGCCGACGGGATGTACTGGCGGATCGGCGGACCGGTCGCCCTCGACCCGCCGCCGGAGCGGGTCCAGCGGGTCGCCGCGTACGGGCTGGCCCGCGACGGCGACCGGGTGCTGCTGACCCGGCTGCGGCGCGGTGCGGAGGCGGGCCGGTGGACGCTGCCCGGCGGCGGGCTCGAGTTCGGCGAGCGGCCGCGCGACGCGGTGGTCCGCGAGCTGCGCGAGGAGACCGGCCTGGACGTCGCCGTCGGCGACCTGCTCGACGGGGACGCGGAGCTCCACCGCGACCTGCGGGCCGGGCGCCGGTGGGAGGCGCACGCGGTGCGGTTCCTGTACGCGGTGACCGTGCTGGGCGGCACGCTCGGCGTGGTCGAGATCGACGGCTCCACCGACGACGCCCGCTGGTGGCCGGTGGCGCACCCGCCGCCGATGGTCGAGACCGCCGAGCGGGTGCTGCGCACGGGCCGGCTCAACGGCTAGACACGCCCTACCCCTTGGCCTCCAGCAGCCGGCGGAACGACGCCAGCCGGCCGGGTGTCGAGTGCCCCTCGGCGACGTACTCGTCCAGGTGGCAGCCGTCCGCGGCCGACCGGTGCGTGCAGTTGACCGGGCACTCCTCGGCCCCCTCCGCGAGGTCCGGGAACGCGGCGAGCAGGTCCGCGGCGGTGATGTGGGCCAGCCCGAACGAGCGGATCCCCGGGGTGTCGATCACCCAGCCGCCTTCCGGCAGCGGCAGTGCGACCGCCGAGGACGAGATGTGCCGGCCGCGGCCGACCGCGCTGACCTCGCCGGTGGCCCGGCCCGCCGCCGGGATCAGCGCGTTGACCAGGGTCGACTTGCCGACCCCGGAGTGCCCGACGAGCACGCTGGTCCGGTCCCGGAGCCGGTCCCGCAGCGGGCCGACGTCGATCCCGCCGTCGTCGGCGCGCCGGGTCGCCACCGCCGGCGTGCCGAGATCGGCGTACGCGGCCAGCAGCTCGTCCGGCGGCGCGAGGTCGGCCTTGGTCAGGCAGAGCAGCGGGTCGAGCCCGCCCACGTACGCGGCGACCAGGAACCGGTCGATCAGCCCGACCCGCGGCGGCGGGTCGGCCAGCGAGGTGACCACGACCAGCTGGTCGGCGTTGGCCACCACCACCCGCTCGTACGGGTCGGTGTCGTCGGCGCTGCGCCGCAGCACGGTCCGCCGCGGCTCCACCCGGACGATGCGGGCCAGCGTGTCCGGGCCGCCGGACAGGTCGCCGACCACCGCGACCCGGTCGCCGACCACGACCGAGCCGCGACCGAGCTCGCGCGCCTGCACGGCGGTCAGCCTGGTCTCGCCGACCAGCACCGTGTAGCGGCCGCGGTCGACCGCGATCACCATGCCGGGCTCGGCGTCCTCGTGCTTGGGGCGGGTCCTGGTCCGCGGCCGGGAGCCGCGGCCGGGGCGGACCCGGACGTCGTCCTCGTCCAGCGGGCGGCCGGAGCGGGGGCCCGGCCGGCGGTAGGCGCGCTCCCAGCTCGACGTGCGGCCGGACCGGCTCAGCGTGCCGCTCCGGCCGGGTCGGCACCGAGCATGGCCGTCCACCGCGACACGAAGTCGGGCACGGTCTTCGCCGCGGTGTCGACGTTCTCCACCAGCACGCCGTCCACGGCCAGGCCGAGCACCGCGGCGAACATCACCATCCGGTGGTCGGCGTAGGTCTGCACGAGCCCGCCGTGCAGCCGCCGCGGCACCACCCGCAGCCCGTCCGGGGTCTCGTGGCACTCGCCGCCGAGCCGGGTCAGCTCGGCCGAGAGCGCCCGCAGCCGGTCGGTCTCTTGGCCCCGCATGTGCGCGATCCCGGAGAACGTCGACTCGGTGCTGGCCAGCGCGGCCAGCGCCACCAGCGCCGGCACCAGCTCGGTGCAGTCGGACAGGTCGGCGTCGAGGCCGACCAGCCGGTCACCGGCGGTCGCGGTCAGCCCGCCGCCGTCGATGACGACGTGCCCGCCCATCGCCCGCAGCAGGTCCGGCAGCCGCTCGGCCGGCTGGGACGAGCGCAGCGGCCAGGCCGGCACCCGCACCCGCCCGCCGGTGGCGATCGCCGCGACCACGAACGGCGTCGCGCTGGACAGGTCCGGCGGCACCACGGTCTCGCCGCCGCGCAGCGGACCGGGCGCGACCGTCCACTCGCGACCGTCCGGGTCGGCGGTCACCTGGGCGCCGGCGTCGGCGAGCATCCGCACGGTCATCCGGATCTGCAGCGCGCTCGGCGCCGGGCGCAGGCCGGTGTGCCGCAGCACCAGGCCCTCGTCGTAGCGGGGCGCGGACAGCAGCAGCCCGGACACGAACTGGCTGGACGCGGTCGCGTCGATGTCCGCGGTGCCGCCCTTGAGCCCGCCGCGGCCGTGCACGGTCAGCGGCAGCGTGACGTCGTCGACCTCTGCGCCGAGCTGGCGCAGGCCGTCGATCAGCGGCGCCAGCGGGCGGTGCCGGGCCTGCGGGTCGCCGTCGAACCGCACCGGCCCGGTGGCCAGCGTGGCCACCGGCGGGACGAACCGCTGCACGGTGCCGGCCAGCCCGACGTCGACGCTGCCGCCGTGCAGCGGGCCGGGAGTGACGACCCAGTCGGCGCCGTCGTCGGCGACGTCGACCCCGAGCGTGCGCAGCGCGGCGGCCATCAGCATCGTGTCGCGCGCCCGCAGCGGGTCGCGCAGCCGGGACGGCTCGCCGGCCAGCGCGGCGAGGACCAGCGCCCGGTTGGTCACCGACTTCGACCCGGGCACGCTGACCTCGGCGTCCACCGGGGCGGTGGCGCGTGGCGCGGGCCAGGGTGCCGTCATGGCGCACATCCTGCCGCACCCGCTGCGTACGGTGTTATGCATGTGTGGTCGGTACGTCGCCAAGCGGGACCTCACCGGCCTGGCCGCCGAGTTCGAGGCCGAGGACGTGACCGGCCAGGCGCTGCGACCGGACTACAACATCGCGCCGACCGACCTGGTCCCGGTGGTCGTGCTGCGGCACCGCCCGGGCGATCGCGGTGGCCCGCAGGTCCGCCAGCTGCGGGCGGCGAAGTGGGGCCTGGTGCCGTCCTGGGCGAGCGACACCGGCCGGGCGGCGAAGCTGATCAACGCCAGGGCGGAGACGGTGACCGAGCTGCCGGCGTTCCGGTCGGCGGTGCGCCGGCGGCGCTGCCTGGTCCCGGCCGACGGCTGGTACGAGTGGGCACGCCGGCCGGACGGGCCCGGCCGGCAGCCGACGTACCTGACCCCGCGCTCGGGTGAGGTGCTCGCGTTCGCCGGCCTGTACGAGATCTGGGGTCCGGACCGGCTGCTCACCAGCTCGATCGTGACCACCGCGGCGCTCGGCCAGCTGGCCGCGGTGCACGACCGGATGCCGCTGATGCTGCCCCGGTCGGCCTGGTCGGCCTGGCTCGACCCGGCCCGGGAGGACGTGACCGAGCTGCTGGTGCCCGACCCGGCGCTGGTCGACGGGATGGAGCTGCGGCCGGTCGGCCCGGCGGTCGGCACGGTCGCCAACGACGGGCCCGGGCTGATCGAGCGGGTCGAGGAGTCGGCGCCCACGCTCTTCTAAATGCTAACTTGCTAGCATGGTAGCCATGCCGGCGAAGCAGCAGTTCAACGTGTACCTCCCGGCCGACCTGGTGCGGCGCGTCAAGCACGCCGCGGTGGACGCCGACCGGTCGCTGTCGGACTTCGTCGAGCGCGCCCTGGAGGCATACCTGCGGCAGCTGGAGGAGGAGCGGTCATGAGGGTGCTGCCGATCCGCTATTGCGTGGACATCGAGGCCTCGACCCGGTTCTACCGGGCGCTCGGGCTGGAGCTCGGCGCCGCGACCCGGCCCGGCAGCTGGGTCGAGCTGCCGGCCGCGGCCGGCATCCTCGCCCTGCACCGGACGAGCGAGCACGGCGGCGAGTGCGAGCTGGCGTTCGAGGCGGACGAGCCGCTGGAGGCGGTCGCGGCCCGGCTGGCCGAGGCCGGCTTCCCGGCCGATCCGATCGTCGACGAGAGCTACGGCCGGTCGCTGCGGGTCCGCGACCCCGACGGCGTGTACGTCCAGGTCAACGAGAACGACCGGACCCTCTACACGTGAGTCCCGCCGCTCTGCGGCTGGCGGCCGGCGTGGTGGCGCTGGAGTTCGCCGCCGCGGTCACCTCGTTCGTCTCGGCGACGCTGCTGCCGACCGTGGCCACGGCGCTCGATGCCCGCGCGCACCTCGGGCTGCTGCTGGCCGGTCCGACGCTGGGGCTGTTCGTCGCCCTGCCGCTGGCGCCGACCGTGCTGCAGCGGATCGGGCCGCGGCGCACGCTCGCGATCGGCATCGTGGCGTACCTCGCCGGCGCGGTGGTCTCCGCCACCGCCGTCTCGGCCGTGGTCTACGCGGGCGGCCGGTTCGTCGGTGGGCTCGCCAGCGGGCTGCTCGCCGTCTTCGGCGTCAGCGCGCTCATCCGGGAGCTGGACGAGCGGGTGCGGGCCCGGGTGGTGGCCGCGTCGTCGGCGATGTGGATCCTGCCGGCGTTCGTCGGCCCGCCCGGGACGCTGGCGCTGGAGCACGCGGTCGGCTGGCGCTGGGCGCTGCTCGCCCCGGTGCCGATCGTGCTGGCCGGCCGGTTCCTGGTGGCCGGGGCGGCGCGGACCGCGCCCGTCGAGCCGGCGCAGCGACCGGTCGGGCGCACGCTGCTGATCCCGGCCGGGGTCGCGGTGCTGCTGGCCGCCCGCTCGCCGCTGCTGGTGGTGGCCGGAGCGGCGGTCGCACTCGTCGGCGTGGCCACGCTGATGCCGGCCGGCACCGCTCGGCTGCGGTCCGGGGCGCCGGCCGCGCTCGCGGCGATGATGCTGTTCGGGACCGGCTGGTTCGGCGCCGACGGACTGGTCACGGTGCTGTTCACCGACGGCTACGGTACGAGCGTGGGCCGAGCGGCGATCGTGCTCAGCGCCGCGCCGCTGGCGTGGGCGGTGACCAGCCTCGCCGTGCGGCGGAGGGTGCCGCCGGCGGTCGGGCTCGGGCTGGCCGCCGCCGGGGTCGCGGTGGTCGGGTCGTCCTCGTCCTTCGGGCTCGGGCTGGCGGCCTGGACCATGGCCGGCGCCGGCATCGGGCTGATGTACCCGGGGCTCTACCTGCGCTGCACCCCGGCCGGCGGGCCGGCGGCGGCGCTGGCCACCGCGGTGATCACCGCCGAGGGGTTCGGCGCGCTGCTCGGCTCGGCGGCCGGCGGCGTGCTGGCGTCGGGCGCCGGCCTCACCACGGCGTACGCGGCCTTCGCCGCGGTCCTCGTGCTGGCCGCGCTCGCCGCCACCCGGTCGGCGCCGAAGCCGGCCCCGGTGGAGGTGCCGGCGTGACCGCCGTCGCCACGCCGGCCGGGGAGGCCGACGTCCGGCTGGAGGTGCCGGACGGCACGCCGACCGCGCTGCTGCTGCTCGGGCACGGCGCCGGCGGCGGGGTCGACTCGGCCGACCTGGCCGAGGTCGCCGCCGCGGCGTTCGGCGCCGGCTACGCGGTCGCCCGGGTCACCCAGCCGTATCGGGTCGCCGGCCGCCGCTCGCCGCCGCGGGCGCCGGTGCTCGACGAGGCCTGGCTCGCGGTGGCCGAGCAGGTGCGCGTGGACGGCCTGCCGCTGGTGGTCGGCGGCCGGTCCAGCGGGGCGAGGGTCGCCTGCCGCACCGCTGACCGCGTCGGCGCGGTCGCGGTGGTCGCGCTGGCGTTCCCGACGGCGCCGCCGCGTACCCCGGACAAGAACCGGCTGGCCGAGCTGGCCGCACCGAGCGCGCCGGTGCTCGTCGTGCAGGGCGAACGCGACCCCTTCGGCATCCCGCCCGAGGCGCCGGGCCGTACGGTCACCGTGCTTCCCGGCGCCACCCACACGATCCGCGGCCCCGCCGCCCGCGCCGCCGCGGTAGCGGTCATCGGTTGGCTGAAGGCGGTCCTCGCATGATCTACACCGTCGCCCGCGAGCTGCCCGGCACGCTGAGCACGATGGCCGCGCCGCAGGGCGACCTGGATGCCGTCCTGCTGGCGCTGCGCGAGCAGGGCGTCGACACGCTCGTCAGCCTGCTGCCGCCGGAGCAGGCGACCGCGCTTCACCTCGACGACGAGCCGCACGCCGCCCGCCGCGCCGGGCTGGCGTTCCGATCCCTGCCGGTGCCCGACTTCGGCGTCCCGGACCGGGCCGAGTTCGCCGGGCCGCTGCGCGAGCTGTCCGACGAGCTGACCGCCGGCCGGCACGTCGCCGTGCACTGCTGGGGCGGTGTCGGCCGGTCGTCGCTGGTCGCGGCCGCGCTGCTGGTGCTGCGCGGCAGCACCGCGCAGGCCGCCTGGCACCGGGTCGCCTACGCCCGCGGCGTACCGGTGCCGGAGACCGACGAGCAGCGCGACTGGGTGGCCCGGCTGGCCGCCGGGCGGTAGCTCAGCTGCGCAGCGCCGGGAAGTCCTCCTCGCGGAACTCGGCCGGCCGCCGGTCGGTCGCCTCGTTCTCCGCGCCGCGCAGCTCGACCCGGCGGATCTTGCCGGAGATCGTCTTCGGCAGCTCGGCGAACTCGATCCGGCGGATCCGCTTGTACGGCGCGAGCTGCTCCCGGCAGTGCCGGAAGATCGACTCCGCCGTGGCCGCGTCCGGGGAGTGACCGGTCGCCAGCGTCACGTACGCCTTCGGTACCGCCGTGCGCACCGGGTCCGGCGCCGGCACCACCGCCGCCTCGGCCACCGCCTCGTGCTCGACCAGCACCGACTCCAGCTCGAACGGCGAGATCCGGTAGTCCGACGCCTTGAACACGTCGTCGGTGCGGCCAACGTAGGTGATCGTGCCGTCCGGGTTGCGGTGCGCCACGTCGCCGGTGTGATACCAGGAGTCGGCCGAGACCGGCATGAGGTGGCCGTGCTCGTTCCGGTAGCCGGTCATCAGCGCCGCCGGCCGCGGGTCCAGCGACAGGCAGATCTCGCCCTCGTCCCCGACCGCGCCGGACACCGGGTCGACCAGCTCGACCACGTATCCCGGCAGGGGCCGGCCCATCGCGCCGAGGGTGATCTCCACGCCCGGCGGGTTGCCGATCTGCGCGGTGGTCTCGGTCTGCCCGTACCCGTCCCGGACGGTCAGCCCCCAGACCCGCCGGACGTGCTCGATGACCTCGGGGTTGAGCGGCTCGCCGGCGCTGACCAGCTCCCGCATCGGCACGTCCCACTTGCTCAGGTCCTGCTGCACGAGCATCCGCCAGACCGTCGGCGGCGCGCACAGCGTGGTGGCCCCGCACCGGACCAGCGTGTCCAGCAGCGACTCGGCGTTGAACCGGCCGGTGTCGTGCACGAGCACGGTGGCGCCGGCGTTCCACGGCGCGAAGAAGCAGCTCCAGGCGTGCTTGGCCCAGCCCGGCGAGGAGACGTTGAGGTGCACGTCGCCCGGCTGCAGCCCGATCCAGAACATCGTGGACAGGTGGCCGACCGGGTAGCTGGTGTGGGTGTGCTCGACCAGCTTGGCCCGCGCGGTGGTGCCCGAGGTGAAGTAGAGCAGCAGCGGGTCGTCGCCGTGCGCCGGCTCGTCCGGCTCGAAGTGCTCCAGCGAGGTCTCGGTGTCCGAGTAGCGCAGCCAGCCCTCGACCGGCTCGCCCACCGCGATCTTGGTCCAGCCGCCGTGGATGCCGGCGAACAGGCCGGTGTCGGGGCTGGCGGAGACGACCACCGAGACGTTGCCGCGCTCGATCCGGTCGGCCAGGTCGGCCGGCCGCAGCAGCGTGCTGGCCGGGATCACCACTGCGCCGATCTTCGCCGCGGCGAGCATGATCTCCCACAGCGGCACCGTGTTGCCCAGGAACAGCAGGATCCGGTCGCCCTTGCGTACCCGCTGCTCACGCAGCCAGCCGGCCACCTGCGACGAGCGGAGCGACATCTCGGCGAAGCTCACCTGTGTCTCGCCGTCGGCAGTGACCAGCCACAGCGCCGGCTGGTGCGGTCGCTCGGCCGCCAGCACCCCGTCGAACCAGTCGATGGCCCAGTTGAACCCGCCCGTGTCGGGCCAGCGGAACCCCGCGTACGCCGCCTCCGGGTCGTCGCGGTGGGAGAGCAGGAAGTCGCGCGCCTCCCGGAACGCCTCAGTCGCCGTCACGCGATCACCTTGTCACGCGGCGGCGATCGGGGCGACCGTTGCGTCCGCCACCCGTACCAGGTCGTCCGGGGCCAGCGAGACCTGCAGGCCACGCCGCCCGGCGCTGACGTAGACGGTGTCCCAGTCCTGCGCCGAGGCGTCGACCACGACCGGCAGCCGGGACCGGTGCCCGAGCGGCGAGATCCCGCCGGTCACGTAGCCGGTGGCCCGCTCCGCCGCCGCGGGATCGGCCATCGTCGCCTTCTTCCCGCCGAGCGCGGCCGCGATCGCCTTGAGGTCGAGCGAGCCGGCCACCGGCACCACGCCGACCGCGAGCCGGCCGTCGACGCTGACCACCAGCGTCTTGAACAGCCGGCCCGGCGGCACGCCGAGCGCCTCGGCCGCCTCCGCACCGTACGACCCGGAGCGCGGGTCGTGCGCGTACGGGTGCAGCTCGAAGGCGACCTTCTGCCGCGCCAGCAGCGCCGTCGCCGGCGTCGCCTGACCTGCCACGAGGCGCACCCTACGGAATGCGTACCTGCCGGTGGGCGTTCGAACGTGTTGTGACACTGACCGAGCGCGCGGCGCGCCGCGACGACCCGCGGGCGTGGCCCGAGTGGCAGCCTGAGGGCACCACGGCGGGCTGGTTCTCGACGCCCCGCGTATCCTCCGGGTCCGGGGTACGCCCCGTGGACACGACGGGAGGACCGGTGGCGGAGGAGACCGCGGAGCAGCACGAGACCGCTGAGCAGCGGCGTGCGCGCTTCGAGCGGGACGCGCTGCCGTTCCTCGACCAGCTCTACGCGGCGGCGATGCGGATGACCCGCAACCCGGCCGACGCCGAAGACCTGGTGCAGGAGACGTTCGTCAAGGCCTTCGCCGCCTTCCACCAGTTCCAGGAAGGCACCAACCTCAAGGCCTGGCTCTACCGGATCCTCACCAACACGTTCATCAACTCCTACCGCAAGCGCCAGCGGCAGCCGCAGCAGTCGACCGCCGAGAACATCGAGGACTGGCAGCTCGCGGCGGCCGAGTCGCACCAGTCGACCGGGCTGCGCTCGGCCGAGATGGAGGCGCTCGACCACCTTCCCGACTCCGACGTGAAGGACGCGCTGCAGCGGTTGCCGGAGGACTTCCGGCTGGCCGTCTACCTGGCCGACGTCGAGGGCTTCTCGTACAAGGAGATCGCGGAGATCATGGGCACGCCGATCGGCACCGTGATGTCTCGACTACACCGGGGCAGAAGGGGCCTGCAGCGGCTGCTCGGGGACTACGCTCGGGACCGCGGCCTGGTCCGTGCGAGTGCGACGGAGGAGGAAGCGTCGTGAGCTGCGGCGACCCTCACGAGACCGACTGTGGTGAAGTGCTGGCCGAGGTCTTCCTCTACCTCGACGGTGAGATGACCAGTGACCGCCGCGAGCGGATCCGCACCCACCTGGACGAGTGCTCCCCCTGCCTGCGCAAGTACGGCATCGAGCAGGAGGTCCGGGCGCTGGTGGCGCGCTGCTGCGGCGGCGACCGGGCCCCGGACACGCTGCGGGACAAGGTCAGGGTCCGGCTGCGCGAGGCGGTCGTGATCGAGTCGACGACCGTCGTGGAGTTCGGGGCCGACTGACCCGGCCTCCCGATCGGAGCGCCCGTACGGGCCCCGATAGGGTCGATCCCGACGCTGTCGTCGGGAGGGTGCTGGCGTGTTCGAGTCGGTCCTGGTCGCCAACCGGGGGGAGATCGCCGTCCGGGTGATCGGCACCTGCCAGCGGCTCGGGGTCAAGGCGGTCGCCGTGCATTCCGAGGCCGACGCCGGCGCCCTGCACGTCCGGGTCGCCGACGAGTCGGTGCTGCTCGGCCCGGCCCCGGCCGCCGAGTCCTACCTGGACATCGGGCGGGTGCTGGAGGCCGCCCAGGTCACCGGGGTGCAGGCGATCCACCCCGGCTACGGGTTCCTGGCCGAGAACGCGGAGTTCGCCCGCCGGGTCACCGACGCCGGGCTGGTCTGGGTCGGCCCGGCCCCGGAGGCGATCGAGGCGATGGGCGACAAGGTCGCCGCCCGGGCCGCGATGGCGGCGGCCGGGGTGCCGGTCGCGCCGGGCACCGACCCGCTGCCCGACGCCGACGCCGCGGCGGCCGCGGCCGCCCGGATCGGCTACCCGGTGATGGTGAAGGCGGCCGCGGGCGGCGGCGGGATCGGGATGGCCGCCGTCGACGACGAGCCCGCGCTGCGGACCGCGTACGAGACCGCGCGGACCAGGGCGGAGCGGTTCTTCGGCTCGCCGGCGGTCTTCCTGGAGCGCTACCTGCCGCACGCCCGGCACGTCGAGGTGCAGGTGCTGGGACTGACCGACGGGCGGGTGCTCGCGCTGGGGGAGCGGGACTGCTCGGTCCAGCGGCGGCACCAGAAGGTGGCCGAGGAGACCCCGTCGCCCGGGGTGACGCCGGCCCTGCGGGAGCGGATGTTCGCCGCCGCCCGGCGGGCCGCGCTGGCCGTCGACTACCGCGGCGCCGGCACCGTCGAGTGCCTGGTCCCGGCGGACGGGTCGGGCGAGTTCTTCTTCCTGGAGATGAACACCAGGCTGCAGGTCGAGCATCCGGTGACCGAGCTGGTCACCGGCATCGACCTGGTCGAGGAGCAGCTGCGGGTGGCCGCCGGCGACCCGCCCGCGCTCGACCCCGACCGGCTGCCCGAGCCGCACGGGCACGCGATCGAGCTGCGGATCTACGCCGAGGACCCGAAGCGGTTCCTGCCCGGCCCGGGGAAGATCACCCGCTGGGAGCAGCCGAGCGGGGAGGGTATCCGGGTCGACGCGGGCTACGCGGCCGGTGACACGGTCACGCCCTACTACGACCCGCTGCTGGCCAAGCTCTGCGTGTGGGGCGCGGACCGGCCGGCCGCGCTGGAGCGGGCCCGGGCGGCGGTGGCCGGGTTCGTCGTCGAGGGGCCGAAGTGCAACCTGCCGTTGTTCGCCGAGCTGCTGCAGCAGCCGGAGTTCGTCTCCGGCTCGTACGACACCGGGCTGATCGACCGGATGCGCCGGTAGTCGCCGGTAGTCTTCGCCTCGACGACAGGAGGACCAGGTGGCCGACGAGATCCGCGCCGAGATGGTGGCGAACGTGTGGAAGGTCGTCGCGGCCACGGGCGACCGCGTCGACGACGGCGACACGCTGGTGATCCTCGAGTCGATGAAGATGGAGATCCCGGTGCTGGCCGAGTCGTCCGGCGTGGTCGCCGAGATCGCCGTGAACGAGGGCGACGTCGTCCAGGAGGGCGACCTCATCGCCCGGGTCGAGTGACTAGCGCGACCGCTCGATCTGCCGGCCGTAGGTGATGAGGTCGACGCCGGGCTCCGGCGACCAGTCCCGTTCCGGGGTCCGGGCGAACCCGAGGCGCAGGTAGAGCCGCCCGGCGGCGGTCATCCCGGACTGGGTGGACAGCCGCAGCGAGCTCACCCCGGAGGCCTGGGCCCGGTCGATGCACCAGCGCACCAGCGCCTCGCCGACGCCCTGCCCGCGCGCGGCCGGGTCGACCACGAGCATCCGGAAGCTGGCCTCGTCCGGTGAGGACACGTGCTCCGCGTACGGGCTGCCGAGCCCCGCGTAGGTCACCGTGCCGAGGATCCGGTCGGCGTCGTCGACGGCGACCATGAGCTCGGCCTTCTCGGCCCGCGGCGCGACGTCGCGCAGCACCGCGTTGTAACGCGAGTCGGCCCGGGTGTACCCCTCCGCGAGGTACACCCGGACCGCAAGCTCGCCTATCTCGTCGTACTCGTCGGGTCGGGCCGGGCGGATCAGCACCCGGCTGAGATTACGTGCTGCTGGCCTTGGAGGTGTCCGCGGTCAGCTCGTCGATCGGCTGGACCCGCGGGTCTCCCTCGTCGGCGAAGTAGTCCGACGGCTCGGTCTGGTCGACGCCCTCCGGGGACTTCATCGCCCGGAGCACGAACGTGAGCACGACCGCGACGATCAGGTTGATCACGAACGCGGTCAGCGCGATGTAACCGAGCTTGCCGACGAACGGCACCTGGTCCAGCGACGACCCGAAGTGCTTGGTCGCCGCGCTGCTTTGCTGGTATGCGGCGACGGTGCCGTAGACCATGCCGACGGCCCAGCCGATCAGCAGCGCCCACCGGTGGAACCAGCGGGTGTAGAGACCGAGCACCAACGCCGGGAACGTCTGCAGGATCCAGATCCCGCCGAGCAGCTGGAAGTTGATCGCGTTCTGCCGGTCCAGGCTCAGCACGAAGATCAGCGCGCCCAGCTTGACGATCAGCGACGTGATCTTGGAGACCTGCGCCTCCTTCTCCCGGGAGACCTCACGCTCGAAGTAAGCCCGGTAGATGTTGCGGGTGAACAGGTTTGCGGCCGCGATCGACATGATCGCCGCCGGCACCAGGGCGCCGATGGCGACCGCCGCGAAGGCGACCCCGGCGAACCAGCTCGGGAAGCTGTCCTCGAAGAACTGCGGTACGACGAGCTGCGCGTTGGGCTTGCCGTTCAGGCCGATAGGCTTGGTCCCGGCGGCGATCGCGGCGAACCCGAGCAGCGCCAGCAGCCCGAGCACCAGTGAGTACGCCGGCAGGATCGCCGCGTTGCGGCGGATCACGTTCCGGCTCCGCGACGAGAGCACCGCGGTGATCGAGTGCGGGTACATGAACAGCGCCAGCGCCGAGCCGAGCGCCAGCGACGCGTACGCCCAGTATTGCGCCGGCGGCGGGATGAACACCCCGGTCGGCTTGCCGGTCGCCGGGTTGATCGTCGCCATCTTCTTCTGCGCCGCGTCGAACGAGGCCCCGAAGCCGATCTTCACCGCGATGTAGACGACCGCGACGATGATCACCAGGTAGATCAGGAAGTCCTTGACGAACGCGATCAGCGCCGGCGCCCGCAGACCGGACGAGTACGTGTACGCGGCCAGCACGGCGAACGCGATGAACAGCGGCAGGTCCTGCGCGATGACGTTGTTCGAGCCGCCGACGCCCATCACCTCGAGCACGGCCTGGATTCCGACCAGCTGCAGCGCGATGTACGGCATCGTCGCGAGGATGCCGGTGACCGCGACCGCGAGCCCGAGCCCGCGGGAGCCGTGCCGCCCCTCGACGAAGTCGGCCGGCGTCACGTACCCGTGCCGGTGCGAGACCGACCACAGCCGCGGCAGGAAGACGAAGATGATCGGATAGACGATGATCGTGTACGGCACGGCGAAGAAGCCGCTGACCGCGCCGGTCGCGAACATCGCGGCCGGGACGGCGATGAACGTGTAGGCCGTGTAGAGGTCGCCGCCGAGCAGGAACCACGTGATGAACGTGCCGAAGCCGCGGCCGCCCAGCCCCCACTCGTCCAGGCTGGCCATGCTCTGCGCCCGCCGCCAGCGGGCCGCGGCGAAGCCGACGCCGGTCACGAACACGAACAGGATGATGACGACGGTCAGCGCGACCCAGTTGACGCCGGTCACCGGTCCCCACCTCCGCGGCGCGCGTTGTGCACCAGCCGGTAGGCCAGATAGGTGCAGCCGGAGGCGATGAACACCCACAGCAGCTGGTACCAGTAGAAGAACGGGAAGCCCCAGAGCTTCGGATCCTCGTTGGAGTAGGTGCCGACCAACATCAGCGCCACGATCGGCGCGAGGATCAGCGCCCCGGCCCCGACGAGCACGCCGGGCGGGAGCGGTCTGATGCGATTCGGGGAGAGCTCGCGTTCTCGATCGGTCTGGTCAGGCTCGGCCACTTCGACCTCCGTATGAAGAGACCCCACCCCCCGTGCGGCCGGCACGTTACTACTCCGTGGCCGGCCCGGACCGCACCGATCGCCCGCCGGTGGGCGTGGTGCGCCCGGCGGGAGGCCTTCCCTCGGCGACCGTGTCGTCCACTCGCGCACACGGCGGCAAATGACCTGCTCCCCGCGGCCGAACCGGATCTCGGTCGATACCAGATCCCCTCTGTATCGAACAGGCCCACTTTAGGTCTCCCAGAACCGACTTGGGGCAACTAGGGTTCGAGGTCGCGCCCCCGACCGGGTGTGGGGTGCCGGGCACGCGGCCGTATCCGCGTGGTCCAAAAGGGGGGTCTTCCCTGATGCGTCCCTTCCGCCCGCTCGTGCTTGCGGCGGTGGCGGCGACGAGCGTAGGGCTCGCGCTGCCGGCGACCGCAGCACCGTCCGCACCGAAGGAAGTCGACGGCCTGTCGGCCCGGACGGTGGCCCAGATCGACGCGCTCGCCCAGGCGAAGCGCGGCCTGACCGCCACCCAGAAGAAGGTCGACTCACGACTGCTGACCGAGGCCGAGCAGCGCCGCGGTCAGCCGGCCGCGTCCGGCGTCGGCCACGTCGCCACCGGCGTCAGCACCGACAAGCAGGGCATGACCGCGGTCGACGTGCTCGGCAGCCCGAAGGCCGTCGCGCCGGCGGTGCAGGCGGTCGGCGGCCGGGTGGTCGCCGCCTCCGTCGCGGGCAATGCGGTGCGGGCCAGCGTGCCGCTGTCCGCGGTCGAGTCGCTGGCCGGCAAGGCCGGCGTCCAGCACGTCGGCGTCGCCGCGCAGGCCATGCTCGCCAACGAGGGCGGCCGGGTCGCTCCGGCGTCCAAGGCCGAGCTCACCAAGCGCATCTCCGGCGCGCTCGCCCAGGCCAAGACCCGGTCGGCGGCCATCCCCGCCGCCGTCGACCAGGGCTCGACGGTCAGCGAGGGCGACAAGGCGCACGGCGCCGACCAGGCAAGGGCCAGGTTCAAGGTGACCGGCACCGGGGTCACCGTCGGCGTGCTCTCCGACGGCGTCGACTCGCTGCCCGCCTCGATCGCCTCCGGCGACCTGCCGGCCGACACCCGCGTGCTGCCGGGCCAGGAGGGCGACGGCGACGAGGGCACCGCGATGATGGAGATCGTCCACGACCTCGCGCCCAACGCGCACCTGATCTTCGCGACGGCGTTCACCAGTGAGCAGAGCTTCGCGGACAACATCAGGGCGCTGCGCGCGGCCGGCGCCGACATCATCGTCGACGACGTCGTCTACTTCGCCGAGTCGCCGTTCCAGGACAGCGGCCCGGCGCAGGCCGTCATCGACGTCACCAACGACGGCGCGCTCTACTTCAGCTCCGCCGGCAACGAGCAGAACGTCGACGACCGCACCGCCGGCAACTGGGAGGGCGACTACGACCCGGCCGGCCAGACGATCGGCAAGTTCGCCGGCGAGGCCCACGACTGGGATCCGGGCCCGCTCACCCAGGCGCTCAACCCGGTCTCCGACGACTCCGCCGGCGTGCCGACGATCCTGCAGTGGAACGACCCGCAGGGCCACTCCGGGAACGACTACGACCTGTACGCGGTGGGTTCCGACGGTTCCGTGCTCGGGTTCTCCAACGACGTCCAGGACGGCGACGACGACCCGTTCGAGGGCTTCAACCTGCCGTCCGGCACCGTCGGCCTGGCCGTGGTGAAGTTCAGCGGCGCGAACCGCTACTTCCAGCTCACCCCGTTCCGCGGTCGGTTCGAGAACCGGCCCGGCCTGACCGGGTTCAACACCCCGGGCGTCACCCGCGGCCACTCGGCCGTGCCTGCGGCGTTCAGCGTGGCGGCCGTGCCGGCGGCGGGGGCGTTCCCGCGTGAGATCGCGCCGGGCGTGCCGAACCCGAGCGGTCCGTTCCCGAACCAGTTCACCCGCGCCCAGCAGTCGGAGACGTTCACCTCCGACGGGCCGCGCCGGGTCTTCTACAACCCGGACGGCACCGAGATCACGCCGGGCAACCTCACCTCGACCGGCGGGTTCGTGCGGCAGAAGCCGGACGTCACCGCGGCCGACGGCGTGAGCACCTCGGTGCCCGGCTTCGACCCGTTCTACGGCACCTCGGCGGCAGCCCCGCACGCGGCCGCGATCGCCGCGCTGATCCTCTCCGGCAACCCGGGGATCAGCCCGACGGAGGTGCGCTCGGCGCTGACCGGCACCGCGATCGACATCGAGGCGCGCGGCTACGACCGCGACACCGGTTTCGGCATCGTGATGCCGGAGCGGGCGCTCAAGCAGACCGGGGCGACCCCGCAGCCGCTGGTCACCGCCGACGACCCGGTGATCACCACCAGCACCGACGGCGACCAGTTCCTGGAGCCGAGCGAGTCGGCGACGGTCTCGGTCCCGGTCACCAACCGCGGTGACGGCACGGCGACCGGCGTGAGCGTGCAGGTCACCACGCCGACAGCGGGTGCGACCGTCCGGCCGGCCAGCCGGTCGTACGGGACCGTCAAGGTCGGCGTGACCAAGACCAACACGTTCACCGTGTCGGTGCCGGCGAGCTTCCCGCTCGGCGCCACGGTCGGCCTGAACATCCGGGTGAGCTTCGCCGGCGCGCTGTCCCCGCAGTCCGCCACGAAGTCGATCACGGTCGGCCAGCCCGGCCCGGCGCGGGACTTCACCTACACCGGTCCCGCGGTGGCGATCCCGGACGGCAACGACGCCGGCGTCAACGTGCCGCTGCCGGTCAGCGGCGTCGGCAACGTGGCCAGGGCGACCTTCTCCGTCGACGGCACGTCCTGCTCGCCCGCGGTGGCCTCACCGCTGGTCGGCCTTGACCACACGTTCGTCGGTGACCTGGTCGGCTCGCTGGTGGCGCCGGACGGCACGTCGGTGACCCTGTTCGCCCGGCGCGGCTTGGACGGCAACAACATCTGCCAGGCCGTGTTCGACGACGCCGCCGCGCGCAGCATCACGTCGGCCACGTCGGCGGAGGCTCCGTTCACCGGCACGTGGCGACCCGAGACGCCGCTGGCCGCACTGAACGGGCACTCCGCGGACGGCACGTGGAACTTCCACGTGGCCGACGAGGCGGGCCTCGACATCGGCTCGGTGCGGGCGTTCACCCTGCACGTGTCCGGCTTCGTCGGCTGACCCGGCGCGGCAGTACGGAGGGGGGCGGCCGATCGGCTGCCCCCCTCCCGCGTTCTGTGGCACGCTCGATGTCGATGTCCACCCTCCTCGAGCTGCTCACCGAGCACACCGACCTGCCGCTGGACGACGTGGCGCACCTGCAGCGGCTGGTGGGGGAGTGGCAGCTGCTGTCCGACCTCTCGTTCGCGGACCTGCTGCTGTGGGTGCCGGTCGGGGACGGCGAGCAGTTCCTCTGCGTGGCCCAGGTGCGGCCGACCACCGGGCCGACGGCCTACCAGGACGACCACGTGGGGCAGCGGCAGCAGGCCCCGGAGGCGACGCCGCAGCTGGTCGCGATGCAGGAGGGCCGGATCTTCCGGGAGGGCGACCCGGAGTGGGAGGGCGCGGTCGCGGTGCGGCGGGAGGCGATCCCGGTGCGCCGGCCCGGGCAGGACCGGCCGGTCGCCGTGGTCGGCCGGGACACCAACCTGGTCGCCACCCGCGGGCCGTCCAAGCTGGAGCTCGCCTATCTCAACGCGGCGAACGACCTGTGCCGGATGGTCTGCGAGGGCACGTTCCCACCGGCCGGGCCGGACGAGGTGCACACCGGGCCGCGGGCCGGCGACGGGCTGATCCGGCTGGACGCGGACGGGCGGGTGGTCTACGCCAGCCCGAACGCCCAGTCCGCCTACCGGCGGCTGGGCCAGACCGGCGACCTGCTCGACGGCGAGCTGGCGCCGATGACCCGGGCGTTGACCCGGGACGCGCTGGAGGGCAGCGACGTCGCCGGCCGGATCAAGGCGGCGCTGTCCGGTGAGGCGCCGGCGCGGATGGAGCTGGAGGCGCGCGGTGCGACGGTGCTGTTCCGGGTGCTGCCGCTGTATCCCGAGGGCACGGCCGAGGGCGCGCTGGTGCTCGTCGGCGACGTGACCGAGGTGCGCAACCGGGACCGCCAGCTGCTGTCCAAGGACGCCACGATCCGGGAGATCCACCACCGGGTGAAGAACAACCTGCAGACCGTGGCGGCGCTGCTGCGGCTGCAGGCGCGGCGGGTGGAGTCGCCGGACGCGCGGACCGCGCTGGAGGAGTCGGTCCGCCGGGTCGCCTCGATCGCGATGGTGCACGAGACGCTCGCGGTGTCGCTGGACGAGCGGGTCGACTTCGACGGGATCGTGGACCGGCTGCTCAGCTCGCTCAGCGACGTCGCCGGGGCCGGGACGCGGGTGCGACTGGAGCGGACCGGGTCGTTCGGGATCCTGGTCGCGGACGTGGCGACGCCGCTGGTGATGGTGCTGACCGAGCTGGTGCAGAACGCCGTGGAGCACGGGTTCCCGGAGGACAGCGACACCGGGACGGTCACGGTGACGGCGTTCCGGCTGGGCCGGCGGATGTCGGTCGTCGTGGCGGACGACGGGACCGGGCTGCCGGACGGGTTCTCCCTCGACACCAGCGACCGGCTGGGCCTGCAGATCGTCCGCACGCTGGTCACCGCCGAGCTGGGCGGAAGCATCGAGGTCCGCCACCGGGCTCGCTCCCGCGGCGCCGAAGCCGTCCTCGACGTCCCGCTGACCCGCCGCCGCTGACCCCCCGGCTGGCCGTCCCCGGCCTGGCGCGGGCGGGGTTTCTCGGTTCGGGACCGGGAAACAGTGACGGCCCGGCGCGGGGGGCGCCGGGCCGTCGAAGACAGCGGGGCAGTTACGCCATTCGCGCCCGCGCGGCGCGAGCCCCGCGACGCTTGAGGGCGCGACGCTCGTCTTCGCCCATTCCGCCCCAGATGCCGGCATCCTGCCCGGACTCGAGGGCCCAGCTCAGGCACTCATCGGTCACCGGGCAGCGCCGGCACACGGCCTTGGCCTGCTCGAGCTGCACGATCGCGGGACCGGTGTTGCCGATCGGGAAGAACAGCTCCGGGTCCTCGTCCCGGCAGAGCGCTCGGTGGCGCCAGTCCATTGCGTGACTCTCCTCGCATCGCATGTTGGTCGCGACCCGTACCCGTGGCGACGGCGTACGAATCAAACCCCCGCTTGTGAATCATTTCACGAGTGGCAGCGGTGTCAAGGCCGGCTTGAGTCACCACGTCATACCCGCGTGTGATCGTCACCCCTGTTGCGGTGACCCGGAGTAGCCTTGCAGCCTGATCGCACCCACACAATGCTCTAGTCGGGGGTATTTCTCCGCTCAAGGGCCGCTGATGTAATCACTCACTGTCCTTAGACGATGACCCGGAGCACGTCCGGCACCGACTGGAACCGCACCGTCTCCCGGTCGCCGAGCCAGTCTCCGTCGAGCTGCAGCGCCATCGGCCGGGACGCCCGGAGGGTGAACTCGGCGACGTCGTGCAACTGCAGCAGCCGCCGGCTCCGCAGCGGCGAGGAACCCAGCAGCGCCCGGCGGACGTAGCGCAGGGTGAGCAGTACACCAAGGCTTCTCGGCGCGAAGACGTCGAGTCCGGTGTCGAACGACGCCTCCGGACTGGGTTGGACCGGCCGCTCCCCGAGGTACGACCACGGGGCCGTGTTGGTCACCAGCGCGAAGTGGAGGTGGTCGACCGGATCCTCGCCCGGGCGCTCGAGCGTGATCGCCGGGTGCCGGCGGTCGGCGGTGAGGTAGTGCGCGAGCGCGGCCCGGACGAACCGCGCGTGCGAGGTCTGCTCGCCGGCCCGCCGCCGCTTCTCGATCCGGTGCACCACCTCGGCGTCGAAGCCGAGTCCGGCGTTGAACGTGAAGTAGCGGTCGTCGGCCAGGCCGAGCCCGATCCGGCGGTTCCGGCCGGCGCGCAGCGCCTCGAGGATCGCGCCGGTGGCGTCGAACGGGTGCGTCGGCAGCCCGATCGCCCGGGCGAACACGTTGGTCGAGCCGCCCGGCACCACCGCGAGCGCCGGCAGGTCGGGCTTCGGGCCGTCCGTCAGCAGCCCGTTGACCACCTCGTTGACCGTGCCGTCGCCGCCGAGCGCGACGACCACGTCGAGCCCTTCGCGCATCGCCCGGACCGCCAGCGCGGCGGCGTGCCCGCGGTGGCTGGTCTCGGCCACGTCGACTTTCATCTCGCTGGCGAGCGCGCGCTTGAGCACCTCCCGACTGCGGGGCGTCGAGGTGGTCGCGGCGGGGTTGACCACCAGGAGGGCGCGCACGCAGGTCACAGTAGTGCGCTGGGTAGGCTGGCCGGCGTGGCGGAGGGTGGTCCGGCGCGCGCGCCGCGCCCCGTGCTCGCCGCGGCGGCGCTGGTGGCGGTCGAGGGCGCCGCACTGCTGGTGCTCGCCGTCGTCAACGTCGTGCTGACCGCGCTTGACGACGCGGGCAGCATCTCGCTCGCGCTCGCCGGGTCGGCGCTGCTGGTGATCTTCGGCGGGGCGCTGGTGCTGCTCGCCCGGGCGTTGCGCGCGCTCAAGCCTCCGGCCCGCTCGCCGGTGGTCGCGGTCCAGGTCGTCGCGCTGCCGGTGGGCTGGACGCTGGCCGGCACCAACGGCCGGCCGGAGATCGGCGTGCCGGTGCTCGTGCTGGCGATCGCCGTGCTGGTGCTGCTGTTCGCCACCGCCGAGGCGAGGGACGCGCTGGCCCGCGACCTGTAGTGCCCCGCGTGCTCGGTGACCGGGACGCCGGCGGCATCCACCGCCGGTCGGCAGACGCCGGGCTACTCGTCCAGGGTCAGGCGCTCGCGGAGCTGGGCCAGGGTGCGGGCCAGCAGCCGGGACACGTGCATCTGCGAGATGCCGAGATCGGCCGCGATCTGGGACTGGGTGAGGTTGCCGAAGAACCGCAGCATGAGGATCCGCCGCTCCCGGGCCGGCAGCGAGTCGAGCAGCGGCTTGATCGACTCCCGGTATTCGACGCCCTCCAGCGACATGTCCTCGGCGCCGAGCGTGTCCGCCACCGACAGGCCGCCCTCCCCGTCGCTGGCCTCGATCGAGACGGCCGTGTACGCGTTGGCCGACTCCAGCCCTTCCAGCACCTCCTCCTCGCCGATCTTCAGATGCACGGCGAGCTCGGCGACCGTGGGGGAGCGGCCCAGGTGCTGGGTGAGATCGGAGGTGGCCGAGGACAGCGAGGCGCGCAGCTCCTGCAGCCGGCGCGGCACCCGTACCGTCCAGCCCTTGTCCCTGAAGTGCCGCTTGATCTCGCCGACCACCGTCGGCGTCGCGTACGTCGAGAACTCGACGCCGCGCTCGGTGTCGAACCGGTCGACGGCCTTGATCAGCCCGATCGTCCCCACCTGGACGAGGTCGTCGAGCGGCTCGCCGCGGCCGGCGAACCGGCGGGCCAGGTATTCGACCAGCGGGAGGTGCATCTCGACCAGCTGGTCGCGCACCCGCGACCGCTTCGGGTCGTCCTCGGGCAGCTCGGTGAACTGCGCGAACAGCTCGCGGGCGATCTCCCGGTCGCTGCGGGCCGAGTCGTCGCCGGCGGTCGCCACACTGCGCGTGTTCATCCCTGCCCGCCGCGCTTGAGCAGGGTGACCGACACCGTGCCGTCGTCGCCGACCGCGGTGTCGACGTCACCGGCCAGAGCGGTGAGCACGGTCCAGGCGAACGTGTTGCGCCGCGGCACCCGGCCGGTCCGGCTGGGCACCGTCACGGTCACCGCGAGGGTGTGGTCGGTGAGGGCGAACACGCAGGTCATGGCCGAGCCGGGGTCGGCGTCGGGGAGCAGCAGGGCGCACGCCTCGTCGACCGCGATGCGCAGGTCCTCGATCTCGTCCAGCGTGAAGTCGAGCCGGGCGGCCAGGCCGGCGGTAGCGGTACGCAGCACGGACAGGTACGCGCCGTCGGCGGGCAAGCGCAGCTCCACCACGTCGCCACCCTGCACGGTCTCGTGCGCGGTCGCGGTCCGTGCGTCGTCGGTCACCTGATGTCCTCCCCGGCGGCGGTCGACCCAGCGTGGCCAGTGCCTGTGGCGCGCAGGGTACGCAGGTCAGCCAGGATCACGCTCGGCGGGGTTGGGCACGTTCCAGCGGTGTACCGCGGGCCCGCCGTGCTCCTGGCCGAGCAGGCAGGGGCTGGCCGGCCCGAGCACGAACAGCGCGCCGTTGCGCACCGGCAGGTCGAGCCAGCGGGCGGCCAGCACCCGGCTGAAGTGGCCGTGCCCGACCGTGACCACCGGTCCGCGCTGCAGGGCCTCGCGGATCCGGGCCAGCATCCGGTCGGCGCGCGCCCCGACCTCGGTCGCGGTCTCGCCGCCGGGCGGGTCGCCGGTCCAGATCGTCCAGCCCGGGCGGGTCTTGCGGATCTCGGCGGTGGTGACCCCCTCGTAGTCGCCGTACGCCCACTCGGCGAGGTCGTCGGTCACGACGATCGGGCAGACGTCGGCGAGTCCGGCGAGCTCGGCGGTACGGATCGCCCGGCTGCGGGGGCTGGTGAACACGGTGGCCGGGCAGACGCCGGCGAGCAGCGGAGCGAGCGCGCGCGCCTGCTTCTCGCCCATCGGGGTGAGCGGCACGTCGGTGATGCTGGTGTGCCGGCCGCTGCGGGACCACTCGGTCTCGCCGTGCCGGACGATGCACAGCTCGCCGGAAGCGGGCGCGGTCGGTACCGGGTCGGTGCCGGCCGCGTCGAGCAGGCTCATCGCGCCGTCCCGTCACGCGTCCGCCGGTCCAGGCCGGGCCGGGTCGTCGCCGGCCGGGTCGTCGCCGGCCGAGTCGTCGCCGGCCGAGTCGTCGTGTGCATCGATCCACCTTTCGATGCGTCGGTCTCCGCTCCGGATCGTCCCATGCTCCGGCGCCGTTGCCGGCTCGATCGGCGCCGGTCGAGGGGACGCGAAGCAGCGCCGGGCGGTACGACGCGGAGCCGGGCGGCACGACGCACAGCCGGGCGATCAGCACGACGCACAGTCGGGCGATCAGTACGACGCACGGCCGGGCGGCACGACGCACAGCCGGGCGGTACGACGTAGTGCCGGCCGGTACGACGCAGAGCGGCGCCGGGCGGCGGACGAGGGTCCGCCGGCCGGCGCCGCTGGTGCGCGCTGACTAGGAGGCCTGCTTGGTCTCCCAGAAGATCTTGTCGATCTCGGCGATGGAGTCGAGCAGTGCCTGGCCCTCGGCCGGGTCGACCGAACCCTTGCCGCCGGCGGCGCCGGCCTGCTTGGTGGCCTTGTTGAACAGCTCGTGGAGCTGCGGGTATTTCTCGAAGTGCGGGGGCTTGAAGTAGTCGGTCCACAGCACCCACAGGTGGTGCTTGACCAACTCGGCCCGCTGCTCCTTGATGATCAGCGCCCGCGTCCGATACACCGGGTCCTCGTTCTGCTGGTATTTCTCCATGATCGCCTTGACCGACTCAGCCTCGATCCGGGCCTGCGCCGGGTCATAGACACCGCAGGGCAGGTCGCAGTGGGCGTGGGCGACGGTGCGGGGCGCGAGAAGCCGGGTCAACCGCATCGGGGGAACCTCCGAATCGCTGCCATGATCCCTCTGTGCCGACCCTACTCCGCTGGCCCGTCAGCCGGGTGCTGGTGGTCGGCCCGTCGATGGTGCCTACCCTGCGGCACGGGGACGCACTCGTGGTCCGGCGGGGAGCCCGCGTCCGGCCCGGCGACCTCGTCATCGCCCGGTTCCCGCGCGGTCCGGACCTGCTCGTGGTCAAGCGGGCGATCCGGCCGGCCGGGACCGGCTGGTGGCTGGAGGGCGACAACCCGCTCGTCGCCGACGACAGCCGCGCCTACGGGCCGGGGATCGTGCTGGCCAGGGTCCTGTTCCGGTACTGGCCGATCCGCCGCGCGCAGCGCCACTAGCGCCACGACGCCGGCGGCCAGGCCCAGCCCGGCATGCGCCTGGAGCAGCGGCAGCAGCCCGACGACGCCGATCAGCGCACCGGCCAGCAGCGTGCCGGCCGCCTGGGCCGACGCGTCGGCGACGACGAGCGTGCTCATCACCCGGCCGCGGAACTCGTCCGGCGTGCCGCCGAGCAGCACCGTGGTCAGCCCGGCCATCGCGGCCGCGATCGGCACCCCGACGACCGCGAACAGCACGAGGTAGGGCGGCGCCGCGGTGGTGACCGCCGGCCCGTTCCAGATCACCAGGCAGACCGCGCCGAAGCCGAAGCAGCCGGCCGCGACCAGGGTTCGCGGCGCGAACCGGCCGGCCACCGCGCCGAGGACCGCGCCGCCGGCGATGCCGCCGACCGCCTGCACCCCGCGCAGCAGGCCGACCTCGCCGGCCTCGCCGCCCAGTTGGCGCAGCACGAACACCACGAACAGCACGACGAACATGCCCTGCGCCACCGACAGCAGCGCGCCGACCGCGACCCCGCCGGCCAGCCGGCGGTCCGACCGGATGACGGCGAGCCCGGCCAGCCAGTCCCGCCCGGGCGCGGCCGGACCGTCGGTGCCGCGCACCACGCCCGGTGTCGACCAGCCGGTCAGCAGCAGGGCGGCCAGCACGAAGGTGCCGGCGTCGGCGAGCACCACCTCGGTCAGCCCGTACGCCTGCAGCAGCAGGCCGCCGAGCGCGCCGCCGACCAGCCGGGCCAGGTTGGCCGCGATGCCGAGCTGGGCCGCGGCCGGCGCGAGCTCGCCCGGACCGACCGCCGCCGGCAGCAGCGCCTGGCGGACCGGGTCGTTGGCGGTGGACAGCACGGCCTGCGCTGCGGTCACCAGGTAGACGATCCACAGCGTGCCCCGGCCGTCGACGGCCAGCAGCGGCAGCAGCAGCGCGGCCTGGGTCAGCGACGCCCCGATCAGCAGCCGGCGCCGGTCCCAGCGGTCGGCCAGCACCCCGGCCAGCGGGCTGGCCGCCAGCGCGCCGGCCAGCTCCAGCAGGAACACCGTCGAGGTGGTCAGCGTCGAGCCGGTCAGCTGCAGCACGTACACCGGCAGCGCGATGAGCAGCAGCCAGTCGCCGGTCTCGGAGACGGCGCCGGAGGTCCAGAGCCGGCGGAACCCCGGCCGGCTCAGCAACAGGTTCACGGCGCGTCCGGCCGCAGGTAGGCGGCGAGCATCACGTGCACCGGCCGGGCGTCGTCGGGCGCGTCGTCCCGCGTGGGGGCCAGGTAGGGCCGGATCAGCGCGTCCAGCCGCGCGGCCAGGTCGCGCAGCTCCTCGGCGGTGGCCAGCAGCCCGTACGTGTTGAACTCGGCCGACCGGCGCCAGGGCTCGGCCAGCTCGTCCTCGTGCCGCAGGTATGCCCGGGCCAGCCGGAACTCCTCGTCCAGCTGGACCGACGCCAGCGCCTGGACCGCGGACCGGACGGCCGGGGTGTCGGCGCCCGGGTCGAGGCGGAAGCCGGTGGCCGCGGCCCGCCAGGGCCGCTCCCGCCCGTCGGCGGCCTCGCCGGCCCGCTCCACGAAGCCGTGCTTCTCCAGCTGGCGCAGGTGCCAGCTGCAGTTGGACGGCGAGGCGTCGACCGCGGCCGCGCACTCGCTCGCCGTCCGCGGGCCGACCGCGAGCAGGTGCGAGAGCAGCGCGGTCCGCACCGGATGGGCCAGCGCGGCCAGCCGGCGGACGTCGGTGACCTCGCGCCGGTCCTCGGGTTGCACCATCGCCGCCTCCTTTCTGAAAGAGTCCTTTCACATCTCACCACGAGAGTGCCGTGATGTGAAGGGGTTCTTTCAGATCAGCGGATCGAGGCGTAGAACGCCCGGCACGCCTCGTACGTCGGCAGCAGGCCCTGCTCGGCCGCTTCAGCCAGGGTCGGCGCGCCGGTGTCCCGCGCGGACAGCAGCGCGCCGGCCGGCATCGGCAGGGCGAGCGCCGGGTCCGTCGGGCTCACGCCCTTCTCCCGGTCCGGGTCGTACTCGGTCGAGCACAGGTAGGACAGCACCGTGTCGTCCTCCAGCGCTACCGCGCAGTGGCCGAGGCCCTCGGCGAGGTAGACCGCCCGGAAGTCGCGGTCGTCGAGCCGGACCACGTCATGCTGCCCGTACGTCGGTGAGCCGATCCGGATGTCCACCACGATGTCGAAAGCGACGCCACGGGGGACGTAGACGTACTTCGCCTGGCCGGGCGGCAGCATCGAGAAGTGCACGCCGCGCACGACGCCGCGCTTCGAGGCGCTGTGGTTGGTCTGGCGCACGTGCAGCGGGCGACCGATCGCCTCGGCCAGCGCCCGCGCCCGGAACGGGTTGACGAACAGGCCGCGGTCGTCCGGGAAGACGTCCGTGCTGATCTCGTAGGCGTCCGGGATGCCGAGCTCGCGCACCTTCACCCGGGCAACCTAGCAGCGGACCGGACAGGCCCGGTCCTTAACACGGACGGAGCATCGTTGCGCTAGTTCCGCAGGCGCAGTACCTAAATCCGGTGGCTGTTGCGTTACGAACATGAGCATAGAGTCACTAACGCCAGCTGCCGGACAGGACGGCCGGCTGGACGTCGTCCCGGGGAGGCTCGACGTGCTCGGAGCGCTGCGCGCGATCTGCACGGTCGTGGGAGCCATTGTGCTCTACTGCGCCGTCATCGCCGCGCTCTGGCACGCCGTGATCCGGGTCGGCCGGCGGCGCGGCCGCGAGCAGGCCGAGCGCCGCGCCGCCGCCCGCGCCATGCCGGTCGTTCCCGACGCCGGACCGGAGGGCCGGCCCGCTCGCCCGTCCCGCCGACCCGACCCGGTCGGACCCGAGCCGGCCGGGTCCTGGGACGACCTGCCGCCCCCGCTGTCCGGCGACCGGCCGTGGGCGGTGGCCGTCGTGCTGCTCGGCGCCCCAGCGGTGCGCGAGCGCACGGCGCCGTTCGTCGACGGGGCCCACCACTCGGTCGACTGGCCGGCGCTGCTCGAGGAGTCCCGGAGCTGGCCGCCCGACCAGCGCGCACTCGTGCAGGGCGCGTACGAGCTGTCGGGCGCGTCCGGCGCGGCCGGCTCCAGCCCGAGGACGGGATAACCACGCTCTCGTAGGCTCTGTGGGTGGTCATCCCGATCTACGACAGCAATCCGACCCGGCGCCGGCCGTACGTGACCTGGGCGCTGATCGCGGTGACCGTGCTGGCGTTCCTGCTCTCGCCGGTGGCCCGCGGTCCGATCCTCGGGACCCCGTCGACCGCTGAGCAGTGCCGGCAGCAGAGGTACTTCCTGGAATGGGGCGCGGTGCCGGTCGAGCTCACCCACGACCGGCCGCTGCCCTACACGTACGGGCCCGCGGCCGGCGAGGGTCAGTGCTTCCAGGTGCCGCCCGACTACGACAAGCGGCCGTGGCTGTCGTCGATCACGTCGATCTTCGTGCACGGCGGCTGGGCCCACCTGCTCGGCAACATGCTGTTCCTCTGGGTCTTCGGCAACAACGTCGAGGACCGGTTCGGGCGGCTGAAGTACCTGCTCTTCTACCTGCTGGTCGGGGCGGTGGCCACGTACGCGTACGCGTTCGCCACGCCGAACGCCACCGAGCCGCTGGTCGGGGCGTCCGGGGCGATCTCCGGCGTGCTCGGGGCATACCTGGTGCTGTTCCCGCGGGCCAAGGTGATCGGGCTGGTCAGCTTCCTGTTCTTCTTCCCGCTGCGGCTGCCGGCCTGGGTCGTGCTCGGCTTCTACTTCCTGCTGCAGGCGGTCTACGCGTACGGGGTGGGGATGTCCGGCGGCGGGTCGGTGGCCTACCTGGTGCACGTGGTCGGGTTCGTGCTCGGGGTGGGCGTGGTGCTGGCGTTCCGCAACCAGCTGCGCCCACCGCCGGCGCCGCCGCCGCAGCAGTACCGCTGGGCGTATTAGCGGCCCACGTCAGAGGTCCTCAGACGGCGCCGGTGTGGGCGCCGCGGGTCGGGTCGATCTCGTGCAGCAGCCGACCGGCGTCGATGTAGACCGACACGAGCATGCGCGGGTCCTGCTCGGGAGGCAGGCTGGTGAGCACGGCGGAGACCTTCTCCAGGCCGGCGGCCGCGGCGTCGTGCGCCCGGCGCAGCTCGTCCCGGGCTCCGGTACGCGGCTCGGCCAGCTGCGCGCGGCCGAACGCGGCCACCGCCGCACCGGCCTGCTCCAGCGGGTCGGCCAGCGCCGCCAGCGCCGGTGCGGCGACCGGGTCGCCGTGCAGGTCGGCCAGCGTCCGGGCGATGCCGCGGACCTGGGTGGCGACGTGCTCCAGCGCGGTGTGCGCCTCCGTCAGCCTGGCCACCGCCTCCGCCTCGTCGCGGGCGATCGGGTTGTAGACCAGGCTCTCGTCGCCGCGGCGGACCGCGTCGCCGGCGCGACCCCGGGCGGCGTCCAGCTCGCGGGCCCGGTGCAGCCAGCTGCGGGCGGTGGCCGGGTCGCAGCCGCGGCGCAGGCCGTTGCCCATGTCGCTGAGCAGCAGCCCGAGGTCCTCGGCCACCCTGGTGATCTCCACCGCCGCGGACCGCACGTGCGTCGGCGGCGCGAGCAGCGCATTGACCAGCACGCCGACGACCGCGCCGAGCAGGGTGTCGATGATCCGCACGCTGCCGTAGCCGGTGCCGAGGGCGAGCACCAGCACCGCGGAGATCGCGACCTGGTTGACCTGCCGGCCGAGCCGGAGCAGGTTACCGACGACCAGCGCGGCCAGGATCAGCAGCGCCACCGTCCACAGGTGCACGCCGAGGACGCCGACCAGCACCAGCGCGCCGCCGACGCCGACGGTCACGCCGACCACCTGCTGGACGCCGAAGGTCACCGTCTGCTTGACCGTCACCTGCACGGTGAGGATCGCGCCGAGCGCGGCCAGCGCCGGCAGCGTGCTGTGCAGCAGGACGATCGACAGCTCCCAGGCCACGGTGGCGGCCAGCGCGGTCTTCGCGATCCGCAGCAGGGTGTCGCGTTCGAGCGTCAGCCAGCGGCGCAGGCCGAGCCTGCGCAGCCGCCGCCACCCCTCCCGCACCCCGACCCGTTACCCCTCATCCGCCCCGACGACCGTCCTGGGTCCTAGTCCAGGTCGGCGTCGTCGGCGCGGGCGAGCCAGGTGGCGAGGCGATCGACGGCGGTCTCGAACTCGGGGTTGAGGTCGACGAACGCCTGCAGCCGGTCGGCCAGCCAGGCGAGCGTGACCTCCTGCTCGCCCCGCCGGTCGACCAGCTCCTCGATGCCGCGATCGGTCGCGTACATGTCGGTCTCGTCAGTCCGCGAACGCCGCGGCGACGACCGCGCGCTGCTGCTCCTCGTGCGCCCGGCCGGAGCCGGTGGCCGGCGAGGCGGAGGCCGGGCGGGCCCGCACGGTCAGCTGCGGCCGCCCGCCGAGCAGCGCCGGCAGCCGGAACGCCACGTACGTCCAGGCGCCCATGTTCTCCGGCTCCTCCTGCACCCACCGCACCTCGGCCGACGGGTACGCCGAGAGCGCCTCGGCCAGCGCCTCGGCCGGGAACGGGTGCAGCTGCTCCAGCCGCAGGATCGCGGTGTCCCGGATCTCGTTCTGCTGCCGGTAGCCGGCGAGGTCGAAGAAGACCCGGCCGGAGCAGATCAGCACCTTGGTCACCTCGGACGCCTCCGGCGCCCCCGGGTCCGCGAGCACCGGCTGGAACGTGCCGCTGGTGAAGTCCTCCACGGTCGAGGTCGCCGCCCGCAGCCGCAGCAGCGACTTCGGGGTGAACACGATCAGCGGCCGGATGCCGGCCAGCGCCTGCCGGCGCAGCAGGTGGAAGTAGTTCGCCGGGGTCGTGCAGTTCGCCACGGTCATGTTGTCCTCGGCGCACAGCTGCAGGAACCGCTCGACCCGCGCCGAGGAGTGGTCCGGCCCCTGGCCCTCGTACCCGTGCGGCAGCAGCAGCGTGACCCGGGAGCGCTGCCCCCACTTGGCCTCGCCGGAGGAGATGAACTCGTCGGTGATCGTCTGCGCGCCGTCGACGAAGTCGCCGAACTGCGCCTCCCAGCACACCAGCGCGTCCGGGTTGGCGACGGAGTAGCCGTACTCGAAGCCGACCGCGGCGAACTCGCTCAGCAGCGAGTCGTACACCCAGAACTGCGCCTGGTCCTCGTCCAGGTATTTCAGCGGGGTGTGCTCCTCGCCGGTGTTGCGGTCGATGAGCACCGAGTGCCGCTGGGAGAACGTGCCGCGCCGGCTGTCCTGGCCGGCCAGCCGCACCGGCACCCCGTCGAGCACGGTCGAGCCGAACGCGAGCAGCTCGCCGAAGGCCCAGTCGATGTGGCCCTCGGTCGCCATCGCGCCGCGGCGGTCGAGCTGCGGCTTGAGCCGCGGATGCACCTGGAAGCCGTCCGGCAGCGACACGAACGCGTCGCCGATCCGCTTCATCGTCTCGACCGTGATCGCCGTGTCGACCGGCTTCATCGCCGGCGGGGTCATGTCCGGGGCCGGCCTCGCCTGCCCGGTCGCGTCCCTGGTCTCGGCGAACACCCGCTCCAGCTGCTCCTGGAAGTCGCGCAGCGCCTCCTCGGCCTCTTCCAGGGTGATGTCCCCGCGGCCGATCAGCGCCTCGGTGTAGAGCTTCCGGACCGACCGCTTCTTGTCGATGATGTCGTACATCTGCGGCTGCGTGAACGACGGGTTGTCGGTCTCGTTGTGGCCCCGCCGCCGGTAGCAGACCATGTCGATGACGACGTCCTTCTTGAACTCCCGGCGGTATTCGACGGCCAGCTTGGCCACCCGGACGCACGCCTCGGGGTCGTCGCCGTTCACGTGGAAGATCGGGGCCTGGATCATCCGGGCCACGTCGGTCGAGTAGATGCTGGAGCGGGCCGCGGCCGGCGACGTCGTGAAGCCGACCTGGTTGTTCACGACCACGTGCACGGTGCCGCCGGTGCGGTAGCCGCGCAGCTGGGAGAGGTTGAGCGTCTCCGCGATCACACCCTGGCCGGCGAACGCGGCGTCGCCGTGCATGAGCACCGGCAGCACGGTGAAGCCGGCCTCGCCCTTGTCGATCTGGTCCTGCTTGGCCCGCACGATGCCCTCGACCACCGGGTCGACCGCCTCGAGGTGCGACGGGTTGGCGGTGAGCGAGACCTTGACCGTCGCGCCACTGCGGCTCTTGAACACGCCGCCGGAGCCGAGGTGGTATTTCACGTCGCCGGAGCCGTGGCTGGAGCGCGGGTCGATGTTGCCCTCGAACTCGGCGAAGATCTTCCCGTACGACTTGCCGACGATGTTGGCCAGCACGTTGAGCCGGCCGCGGTGCGGCATGCCGATGACGACCTCGTCCAGCTCCTGCGCGGCGGCCGCGGCGAGCACCGCGTCGAGCAGCGGGATGACCGACTCGGCGCCCTCCAGCGAGAACCGCCGCTGGCCGACGTACTTCGTCTGCAGGAACGTCTCGAACGCCTCGGCCGCGTTGAGCCGGCCGAGCACGTGCTTCTGCTCCTCGCGGTCGACCAGGTCGTGCTTGACCTCGATCCGCCGCTGCAGCCAGACCCGCTCCTCCGGGTCGGTGATGTGCATGTACTCGACGCCGACGCGGCGGCAGTACGCGTCGCGCAGCACGCCGAGGATGTCCCGCAGCGTCATCGTCCGCTCGCCGGCGAACCCGCCGACCGGGAACGTGCGGTCGAGGTCCCACAGCGTCAGGCCGTGCTTGATGACGTCGAGGTCGGGGTGGCTGCGGATGCGGAACTCGAGCGGGTCGGTGTCGGCCATCAGGTGGCCGTTGGTGCGGTAGGCGTTGATCAGCTCGATCACGCGGGCCGCTTTGTCGATCTGGCCCTCGTGGCTGAACGTCTGGTCCTGCACCCAGCGGACCGGCTCGTACGGGATGCGCAGCGAGCGGAAGATCCCGACGTAGAAGTCGTCGGCGCCGAGCAGCAGCTCGTGCATCCGCTTGAGGAACTCGCCGGACTGCGCGCCTTGGATGATCCGGTGGTCGTACGTCGAGGTCAGCGTGACCGTCCGGCTCACCGCGTTCTGCGCGAGCGCTTCGTCGCTCATCCCGGCGAACGCGGCCGGGTATTCCATCGCGCCGACGCCGATGATCGTGCCCTGGCCCCGCATCAGGCGGGGGATCGAGTGCTCGGTGCCGATCGTGCCCGGGTTGGTCAGGCTGATGGTGGTGCCGGCGAAGTCGTCGGCGGTCAGCTTGCCCTGCCGGGCCCGCCGGATGATGTCCTCGTACGCCGCCAGGAACTGGGCGAAGTCCATCGTGTCGGCGGCCTTGACGCTGGCCACGACCAGCGAGCGGGAACCGTTCTTGGCCCGCAGGTCGATCGCGAGGCCGAGGTTGACGTGCTCCGGGACGACCAGCGCCGGCTTGCCGTCGACCTCGGCGAAGGAGTTGTTCATCTCCGGGTGGTCACGCAGGGCGCGGACCATCGCGAAGCCGATCAGGTGGGTGAAGCTCACCTTGCCGCCGCGGGCCCGGCGGAGGTGGTTGTTGATCACGATGCGGTTGTCGATCAACAGCTTGGCCGGGACCGCACGGACGCTGGTCGCGGTCGGCACGGTCAGGCTGGTCTCCATGTTCGCGACCACGCGCGCGGCGGCGCCGCGCAGTGGCTGCGACTGCGGGCCGGCGGCCGGGCCGTCAGCGGGCTGCTGCCCCTGCTCGCTCTGCCGAGCCGCGGTGCGGGCACCCGCGGCGCCGGGCGTCCCGCCGTCGGTGGCACTGGTCGCGGCGGCCGTGCCGCCCCCGGACGTGCTGCCATCACCTGCCGTGCCGCTCGCCGCCGTGCCGTCCGGGGTGCCGCCACCGGCGGTGGTGCCGCCAGCCGTGCCGCTCGGTCCGCCGGCGGTGGTGCCGCCTGCCCTGCTGTCGCCGCTTGGGCTGTCGCCGCTTGGGCCGTCGCCGCTCGGACCGCCGCTCGGACCGTCGCCGCTCGGACCGTCGCCGCTTGGGCCGGTGCCGGTCGTGCTGGCGCCGGTCGTGCTGGCGCCGCTCGGGTCGGTGCCGCTCGGGCCGGCGCCGGCGTTGGTCGTGCCGGTGCCGGTGCCGGTGCCGGTGCCGGTGCCGGTGCCGGTGCCGGTGCCGGTGCCGGTCGTGCCGGTGCCGGTCGGGGCCGGGCCGGTCGTTGCGGCGGGGCTCCCGGCCGCGGCGGCCCGGCTGGCGTCGGTTGCGCCTGTCTCGGCCGGGGCGGAGGGGGAGGGCCCGCCGTTGGGGGCGGGGGTGGTCTTCGGGGGAGCGGCGGTGGCGCTCGCCTCCGAGTCCGCCGCCGGCGCCGGCGCCGCCGCACCGTTGCCGCCGAGCGGCAGCACCGTCCGCTGGTCGGAGGTCGGGCGGGACGACCCGCCCTTGTCCGGGGAGTAGTCGGCGAAGAACTCGTGCCAGGCGGTGTCGACGCTGTCCGGATCGTCAAGGAACCGCTCGTACATCTCCTCGACAAGCCAGTCGTTGGGTCCGAAGCCGCTGGGGGCACTCTGCGTCGACACGCCTGCGGTCGCCTCTTCCGCGATGGGTTGTAGATCCCAGCCAGGTTACCGTCCGGAAGGGTCGCAGGGTGGCCGAGGTGAGACCGGGCGCCTCCCGCTGGTGTGCGCAGCAGGAGACGCCCGGTCCCGGTCGCCAGGCGCGGCCGGTCAGGTCACGTCGCGGCGGACGGTCAGCATCGAGCCGAGGATCGCGAAGATCAGGCCGTACCCCAGCAGCAGCAGGCCGCCGACCCACGGTGAGAGCAGGGTGAACGGCGCCCCGTTGCCGGTGTCCTGGCCCTGCAGCAGCGAGGCCGTCGCCCCGCCCGGCAGGTAGGGGTAGGCGTTCTGGACCTTCGGGATCGCCGACAGGATGCCCTCGATCAGGAACCGGTAGAGCACGATGCCGACCACCGCCGCGACCTGGTTGCGCAGCAGCGCGCCGACGCCGACGCCGATGACGCCCCAGATGCCGGACGCCACGATGCCGCCGACCATGATGCGCACCGCGTTGTCCGAGCCGAGATCCACCTCGAAGCCGCGGGCGGACAGCCACGGCGCCGCCACCGCGACGGCCACCGCGACCGCGACGACGCCGAGCAGCAGCCCGGCGACGAAGTAGGTCAGCAGCTTCGCGCCGATCACGGTCCCGCGCCGGGGCACGGACAGGAACGTCGGCGTCGCGGTGAGGTGCCGGTATTCACCGGTGATCCCGATGACGCCGAGCACCGAGGCGATCAGCACCGAGAAGCCGACCACCCCGTTGAGCACCGACTCGATCGGCACTCCGGTGTCGGTGGTCTTGCTGAACGCGGACACCAGGCAGGCGACCAGCAGGGTCAGGCCGAGCTGGAGGACGAACATCCAGAACCAGACCTGCGTGGTCAGCAGCTTGCGCGACTCGGCGCGCAGGGCGACGGTCACCGGGCACCTCCGGGCGTGATCCGGACGTGCTGGGCCGGCGCCATCCCCGGTTGCCCGGGCGGGGCGCCGGGCACGCCGCCCGGCGGGATCCGGCCGTCCTGTGCCTGGAACTGCCCCTCGGTCAGCTGGAAGAACAGCTGCTCGAGGTCGGCCCGCTCGGTGCGCAGCTCGTGCAGCTCGACGCCGGCCTCGAACGCCGTGTGCCCGACCGCGGCGGCGTCGCCGCCCGGCACCCGCAGCTCGTTCTCGCCGCTGCGGGTCGCGGTCACGCCGGCCGCGGCCAGCGCGTCGGCGAGCTTGTCCAGCGTCGGCGTGCGGACCACGACGGTGACGCCGGCGCCCGCCTCGAGCTCGACCACCGAGCCCTCGCGAACCAGCCGGCCCTGGCTGAGGATCACCACCCGGTCGGCGGACTGCTGCACCTCGGTGAGCAGGTGGCTTGACACCAGCACGGTGCGGCCCTCGTCGGCCAGCGCACGCTGGAAGCCGCGCAGCCACCGGATGCCCTCCGGGTCGAGGCCGTTGGCCGGCTCGTCCAGCAGCAGCACCCGCGGGTTGCCGAGCAGCGCGAACGCGAGCCCGAGCCGCTGCCGCATGCCCAGCGAGAACGTGCGCACCTTCCGGTTGGCCGCGTCGTTGAGGCCGACCTGGGCCAGCACCTCGTCGGCCCGGCGGTCCGGGATGCCCGACGCCGCCGCGTAGACCCGCAGGTGATTGCGGGCGGTGCGGCCGGGGTGGAAGCTCGACGCCTCCAGCACCGCGCCGACCGTCTGCATCGGGTGCGGGATGTGGCCGTACGGAACCCCGCCGATCGTCGCGGTGCCGCTCGTCGGGGTGACCAACCCCAGCAGCATCCGCAGCGTGGTCGTCTTGCCGGCCCCGTTGGGACCCAGGAAGCCGGTCACCGAACCGGGTTCCACCGTGAAGCTCAGGTTGTCGACGGCACGGACCGTGCCGAACGACTTGGACAGGCCGGCCACCACTATGCGACCCGGCTGGTCTGTCACGGGTGTCTCCCTCCCGTTCACCTGCCCCGGCACCGACTACCGGGCACAGAAACCCCGACATCCTGACCATCCAAGCAGACCGGTCCGACCGGCTAGCTCCCGCTTGCGCCCGGGCCTGACGGTACGGTCGGTTCATGACCGCAGCGGTGGGTTACTCCGGCAAGCCGCTGGCCGCCAAGCTCGGCGTCAGGGACGGCTGCCGGGTGCTGCTGGTCGGCGCGCCGGCCGGGTTCGACCTGGCGGCGCCGGCGGGGGCGGTGGTCCGGTCCCGGCCGGAACGCGGGCACCCGTACGACGTGGTGCTGGCGTTCTGCCCGGACCGAGCGGCGCTGCGCCGCCGGTTCGCCGCGCAGCTGCCGCGGCTGACTACGGCCGGCGCGCTCTGGGTGGCCTGGCCGAAGCGCAGCAGCGGGGTGGCGACCGACCTGGACGAGAACGTGGTCCGCGCGCACGGGCTGGCGGCCGGGCTGGTGGACGTCAAGGTGGCCGCCGTGGACTCGACCTGGTCGGGCCTCAAGTTCGTCCGCCGGGTGGCTGACCGATGAGCGAGCCCGAGGGCCCGCAGGGCGAGCGGGGAGCGACGAGGGCTGGACGCCCGGCGCGTGCGCCTGGCGTTCTGTCCGAGGAGCGGACACAGCCCGACGTCGTGGTCGTCGGGGCCGGGCACAACGGGCTGGTCGCCGCGACGATGCTGGCCCGCGCCGGGCTCTCGGTGCAGGTGCTGGAGCGGGCGGACGTGATCGGTGGCGCCTGCCGCACCGAGCATCCGTTCGACCGGGCGCCCGGGCTGGCCGCCTCCACCGGGGCCTACCTGCTGGGGCTGATGCCGCCGGAGCTGATGGCGACCCTCGACCTCGAGCTGCCGCTGGTCCGCCGCGACCCGCACTACTTCCTGCCGACCCTGGACGGGCGGTCGCTGCTGCTCGGCGGGTCCCGGGACGCGGCCCGCCGGCAGTTCGTCGAGTTCTTCTCCGAGGCCGACGCGAAGGCCGACGAGGCGCTCGGGGTCGAGCTGGCGATGCTCCGGGAGGACCTGGCCCCGGCCTGGCTGGCGCCGCCGCTGCCGCTGGGCGGGACCGCCGACCGGTACGTCCGACCGGAGCTTCGGGACACGTTCCTGGCCATGGTCCGCGGCTCGGCGATGGACTACCTCGACCGGTTCGGGTTCGCCTCCGAAACCGTGCTGGCGATGTACGCGGTGACCGACGGGATGCCCGGGCTGACCGGATCGCCCTGGTCGCCGGGTTCCGGCCACAACCTGCTGGTGCACAACATGTGCCGGCTGCCCGGGGCCGGCGGGACCTGGATGGTGGTCCGCGGCGGGATGGGCACGGTGACCGGCCGGCTGGCCGAGCTGGCGGTGAAGGCCGGCGCCGAGATCCGTACCGGCCGGGAGGTGACCGGCATCGACACCACCGGTGGCGCCGCGACCGGGGTGACCACCGCGGACGGGGTCGTGCCGGCGCGGGTGGTGCTGGTCGCCACCGACGTCTACCGGCTGCCCGGGCTGCTCGGCGCGGCCACCCCGCCGGCGCTGCGGACCCGCATCGACGGGTACGCCGAGCGCTCGCCGGGGCAGACGATGAAGGTCAACCTGGCGCTGGCCGGGCTGCCCCGGTTCGCCGCGCTGCCCGACCCCGGGCGCGGCCAGCACGGCACGACCGTGCACCTGCTGCCGCCGGCGGTCGACGGCTCGGTGCTGGCGGCGCTGCGGCTTGCCTTCGACGACGCGGCGGCCGGACGGCTGCCGGACGCGCCGCCGCTGGAGTGGTACCTGCACTCGACGCTGGACCCGTCGCTGGCCGACGACGCCGGCAACCACTCCTCGGCGCTGTTCGTGCAGGGCGTGCCGCACGAGGTCGCCGGCTCGTCCTGGGCCGCGGAGCAGGACCGGTACGTCGACCGGCTGCTCGACCTGGTCGAGGCGTACGCGCCGGGCACCCGGGACCTGCTCGTCGACGTGCACGCGCTGGCGCCGCCGGGCATCCGCGAGCACTTCGGCATCACCAGCGCCAACATCATGCACGTCGACAACTCGATCGCGTTCGCCGACCGCATGCCGTACGCGACCGGCGTGGACGGCGTCTACGCCGGCGCCGCCGGCTGCCACCCGGCCGGCTCGGTCATCGGCGCCGCCGGGCACAACGCCGCCGTCCAGATCCTCGCCGACCTCGGCTGAGGGCAACTGCGCGCAGCCGCCCCGCTGACCGCCCGCGGGACGGTACAAAGACGGGATGAGCGGGCGGATCGAGGACTACGCGCTGCTGGGCGACCTGCACACGGCGGCGCTGGTCGGCCGGGACGGTTCGATCGACTGGCTGTGCCTGCCCCGGTTCGACTCGCCGGCCTGCTTCGCGGCGCTGCTCGGTGACCAGGAGAACGGCCACTGGCTGGTCGCGCCGGCCGCCGGCGGCACCTGCAGCCGCCGGCAGTACCGGGGCGACACGCTGGTGCTGGAGACGTTCTGGGAGACCGCCGAGGGCATGGTCCGGGTGGTCGACTGCATGCCGACCCGGCCCGAGTCGACCGACATCGTCCGGATCGTCGAGGGCGTCTCCGGCACCGTGCAGATGCAGAGCGTGCTGCGGCTGCGCTTCGACTACGGCCGGGTGGTGCCCTGGGTGCGCCGGGTCGACGGGCAGATCGTCGCCGTGGCGGGGCCGGACTCGGCCTGGCTGTCCACGCCGGCGCCGCTGGACGGGCGGGGCTTCGCCACCCACTCGGAGTTCACGGTGTCCGCGGGCGAGCGGGTGCCGTTCGTGCTGACCTGGCACCCGTCCTGGCTGCGCCGGCCGGAGCAGGTCGAACCGTACGCGGCCGTGGACGAGACCGAGGCGTGGTGGGCCGACTGGATGGCCCAGTGCACGTACGACGGCGCGTGGCAGGGGGAGGTGCGCCGCTCGCTCATCGTGCTCAAGGCGCTGACCTTCCACCCCACCGGCGGGATCGTGGCCGCCCCGACGACGAGCCTGCCGGAGCAGATCGGCGGCCCGCGCAACTGGGACTACCGCTACTGCTGGCTGCGCGACGCCGCGCTCACCCTGCAGGCGCTGGCCGGCGCCGGGTTCATCGCCGAGGCGGGCCGCTGGCGTGACTGGCTGCTGCGCGCGGTGGCCGGCGACCCGGCCGAGCTGCAGATCATGTACGGGCTGACCGGCAGCCGGCGCATCCCGGAGCTGGAGCTGCCCTGGCTGTCCGGTTACGAGGACTCGACGCCGGTCCGGATCGGCAACGCGGCGGCCGAGCAGCTGCAGCTGGACGTGTGGGGCGAGACGCTCGACGGGCTGGCGTTCGCCCGGGAGGCCGGCCTGTCCAACAGCGACGACGCGTGGGCGCTGCAGATCCACCTGCTGGATTTCCTGGAGGGCCACTGGCAGGACCCGGACAACGGGCTGTGGGAGATGCGCGGCGACCGGCAGCACTTCGTGCACTCGAAGGTGATGGCCTGGGTCGCGTTCGACCGGATGATCCGCGGCGTCGAGCAGTTCCGGCTGGACGGGCCGGTGGACCGGTGGCGGGCGATCCGCAAGCAGATCAAGGACGAGGTGCTGACCAAGGGCTTCGACGCCGAGCGGAACACGTTCACCCAGGCGTACGGGTCCACGGAGCTGGACGCGGCGCTGCTGCTGATCCCGCAGGTGCGGTTCCTGCCCTGGGACGACCCGCGGGTGGCCGGCACGGTCGGCGCGATCGACCGGGACCTGCGCGCCGACGGGTTCGTGCTGCGCTACCGGCCGGGCGCCGGCAGCTCCGACGACGGCCTGCCCGGCGGCGAGGGCGCGTTCCTGGCCTGCTCGTTCTGGTTGGCCGACGCGCTGCACGGGATCGGCCGGCACGACGAGGCGACGGAGCTGTTCGACCGGCTCGTCGCGCTGGCGAACGACGTCGGGCTGCTGGCTGAGGAGTACGACCCGGGCCGGCGCCAGCAGGTCGGCAACACGCCGCAGGCGTTCAGCCACCTGGCCCTGATCAACGCGGCCCGGCACCTGTCCGGCGCGCGCTCGGCAGCGCCGACGCTGCGGATGCCGCGGGTCGGTCGCGGCCGGGACCACAAGGCGGCGATGCGGTAGGCCGTGCCGCCCGCTTCACCGTGGATCTGCACGCCGGCCCGCGCCGCCGGTGGGTCGGGACAGATGCCCTACGCTCGATGCGCCATGAGTGAGCTGCTGCCGACCGCGCCGTACCGCGGAACGAGGGACTTCCTGCCCGCCGAGATGTCCGTGCGCGAGCAGGTGTTCGGCCGGCTCTACCGGGTGATCGAGAGCTTCGGCTACCAGCGCTACGACGGGCCGATCCTGGAGTCGGCGGAGATCTACGAGGCCAAGTCCGGCCGGGAGATCGCCGACCAGCAGCTCTACACGCTGACCGACCGCGGCGGCCGCCGGCTGGCGCTGCGCCCGGAGATGACCCCGTCGGTGGCCAGGATGATCGCCGGCCACGCGAACGAGCTGACCTTCCCCGCGCGGTGGTACTGCAACGTCAACTGCCACCGGTACGAGCGGCCGCAGCGCGGCCGGCTGCGCGAGCACTGGCAGATCAACGTCGACATCTTCGGCACCGAGTCGGCGCAGGCCGAGATCGAGCTGGTCGAGCTGATCCACGCGATGTTCGCGGCGCTCGGGGCGAGCCCGGGGATGTGGCGGCTGCGGATCAACGACCGGGTGCTGCTGGAGAGCATGCTGGTCGACCTGGTGAAGGTGCCGCCGGCCGAGGTGCGGGCGGTGTCCCGGCTGATCGACCGGTGGGAGAAGCTGCCGGCCGAGACGCTGGCCGCCGACGCGACCGAGCTCGGCCTGTCGGACAAGCAGTTCGCCCGGCTGTCCGAGGCGCTCGGCTCCGGGCTCGGGCTGCTCGACCGGCTGCCGGCCGAGGCGCTGGAGCGCTCGACGCTGGTGCCGGTGCTGCGCACGGTGCCGGACCTGGTCTCGTACGACCCGCTGATCGTGCGCGGGCTCGACTACTACACCGGGACCGTGTTCGAGATCTTCGACACCGACCCGGCCAACCCGCGGGCGCTGTTCGGCGGCGGCCGGTACAGCGACCTGGCCGGGCTGTTCACCAACCAGCAGATCCCCGGGATCGGGTTCGCGGTCGGCGACGTGACCCTGCCTGACTTCCTGGCCACGCACGGGCTGCTGCCCGGGCCGGCGGCGGAGACCGACGCGGCCGTGCTGCCGCTGGCCGGGGACCTGTTCGGGCCGGCCCGTGCGGTCGCGACCGGGCTGCGGGCGGCCGGCCTGCGGACCACGGTCGCGCTGGAGCAGCGCAAGCTCGGCAAGGAGCTGACCAGGGTGGCCAGGGGCGGTGCGCTGGTCGCGGTGCTGGTCGGCCCGGACGACTGGGCCCGCGGCGAGGTCGCGGTGCGCGACCTGACCACCCGGGAGCAGGTCACCGTGCCGGCCGGCGAGGCCGGCGAGACCGCGGCGCGCATGGTCCGCAGCCACCGGTAGCTCCCCGGCGGGTTCTGGGGTACGCAGACGGCATGGCTGCCTCCGGTTCCCGGTCCCTGCTCGTCGCCGCCAACCGCGGCCCGGTGTCGATCTCGGCCGGGGCGGCCGGCCGGGAGGAGGTCCGGCGCGGCGGCGGTGGCCTGGTCAGCGGGATGGTCTCGGCGCTGTCCGAAGTCGGCGGCCTGTGGGTGTGCGCGGCGCTCAACGACCGCGAGCGGGCGGCGGCGCGCCGCGCCCCGGACGGGCACCTGGCGGAGGCCGGCTACGACACCGGCGGGCTTGACGTGCGGATGCTGCCGCTGGACCCGTCCACGTTCGCCCGGGCCTACAACGGGATCGCCAACTCGACGATCTGGTTCATCCAGCACCTGCTCTACGACAGCGCGAACACGCCGGTCTTCGACGCCGGCTGGCGGCGGCTGTGGGCCGCGTACGAACGCTACAACCGGACGTTCGCGGATGCGCTGGCCGCCGAGGCGGCGCCCGGGGCGAAGGTGATGGTGCAGGACTACCACCTGAACCTGGTGCCGCGGCAGCTGCGCGAGCAGCGGGACGACCTGCACATCGCGCACTTCACCCACACGCCGTGGGCGCCGCCGGAGCAGTTCGGGATGCTGCCGACCGCGGTCGCCCGGGAGATCCTCACCGGCCTGCTCGGCGCCGACCACGTCGGGTTCCACAGCCGGCGCTGGTCGGAGGCGTTCCTGCGTTGCTGCGACCGCTTCCTGGACGCCGACGTCGACCTGGCCGCCGGGACGGTGCGCTGGCAGGGCCGGACGGTCCGGACCGGGGTGCACCCGCTGGGCACCGCCGCGGACGAGATCCGGGCCAAGGCGCACGACGAGGACGCCGAGGCCGGGCTGGCGCACCTGCGCGAGGTGATCGGCGACCGGAAGGTGATCTCCCGGGTCGACCGCACCGAGCTGAGCAAGAACATCGTCCGCGGCCTGCTGGCCTACCGGGAGCTGCTGCGGCTCCGGCCGGAGTGGCACGGGCGGATCGTGCACGTCGCGTACGCGTACCCGTCCCGGACCGACATCCCGGAATACCGCGAGTACACCGCAGCGGTGCAGCGGGCCGGCCGGGAGATCGAGCAGGAGTTCGGCACCGACGACTGGGACCCGGTGCTGCTCGAGGTGGCCAACGACTACCCGGGCTCGCTGGCCGCGCTGCGGCTGGCCGACGTGCTGCTGGTCAACCCGGTCCGGGACGGGATGAACCTGGTGGCCGAGGAGGGGGTCGTGCTCTCCGAGCACGACTGCGCGGTGGTGCTGTCCCGGGAGGCCGGCATCGCCGACCAGTACGGCCAGGACGCGCTGCTGGTCAACCCGTACGACGTGACCGAGACCGCGGAGGCGTTGCACGCCGCCTTGTCGATGCCGGCCGCCGAGCGGCAGGAGCGGTGGAAGCGGCTGCTGTCCGCGGCGACCGCGCTGCCGCCGGCCGACTGGTTCCGGCAGCAGCTGGACGCGCTGGACACCTGATCCTCACCTCCGGCTGACCCGGCCCACAGACTCCGCACAGGAGCCGCCCGCACGATCGTTGAAGTCACGATGATCTCGGGAGGCGCCATGGGCTCGCGGACGGCGACCCGCGGAGGGCGAGCGTCGGCAGGTGCCTCGGCCGCGGCCGGCGGCGGGCGGGCGCCGGGTGCTCCGCCCGGGGTCGGTGCTGCGGCCGGGCGGGCGCCAGCACCGCGGTGGGGGATCGCCAGCTTCCCGGCGATCGGCACCACCGCGCGGGTGCTGGTGACCGCGGCCCAGCGGCTCGGCGACGCGGTGGAGGTGGTGCGCTGCCAGCTCGAGCAGCTCGACGACGTCGCCTCCCGGTTCCGCGCCGACTCCGAGGTCGCCGGGCTGGCGTCGGGCCGGCCGACCGCGGCGTCCCCGCTGCTGCTCGATCTGGTGCAGGCCGCGCTGCGGGCGGCCAGGGTGACCGGCGGCGCGGTCGACCCGACCGTGGGCGGCGCGCTGGCCGGGCTCGGCTACGACCGTGACTTCCCCGCGGTGCCGGCCGAGTCGGCCGGGCCGCTGGTGATCCGCCGGGTGCCGGGCTGGTGGGCGGTCGAGGTCGACGCGGACGCCGGGACCGTCCGGGTGCCGGCCGGCGTGGTGCTCGACCTCGGCGCGACCGCCAAGGCGTACGCGGCCGACCGCGCGGCCCGGGACGCGGCCGCCGCGGCCGGCTGCGGCGTGCTGGTCTCGCTCGGCGGGGACATCGCGGTGGCCGGCAGCGGCCCGCCCGGCGGCTGGACGGTCCGGCTGGCCGACGACGCGGCCGCGGACGACCCTGACCTGCCCGCGGTGCGGATCCGGACCGGCGGGCTGGCCACGTCCTCAACCTCGGTCCGCCGGTGGCGGCGGGGCGGGGTCGGGCTGCACCACATCGTCGACCCGGTGACCGGACTGCCGGCGGACACGCCCTGGCGCACGGTGTCCGTCGCGGCCGCGTCCTGCCTGGACGCGCAGATCGCCGCGACCGCGACGATGGTCCGCGGGCTGGACTGGCTGCGGCGGACGCCGCTGCCGGCCCGGCTGGTCGGCACCGACGGGACCGTGCACACCGTCGGGGGATGGCCGCGATGACCGTCGGGGTGCTCTGGCTGGTGTCCAGGGCGGCCGGCATCGTCGCGCTGGTGCTGCTGACCACCACCGTCGTGCTCGGAACCCGCTCGATCGCGCCGACCCGGTCCGCGACCTGGCCGCGCTGGGCCCGGCAGGCCCTGCACCGCGACCTCGCCCTGCTGTCGATCGGCGCGCTGGCCGTCCACGTCGGCGCGGTCGTGCTCGACAACTACGTCGACATCAACTGGTACGCGGCGCTGGTGCCGTTCGCGTCGGCGTACCGGCCGGCGTGGGTCGGGCTGGGGACGATCGCGTTCGACCTGGTTCTCGTGGTGATCGCGACCAGCCTGCTGCGGGTCAGGTTCGGCGTGCGGACCTGGCGCGCGGTGCACTGGCTGACGTACGCGGCCTGGCCGGTCGCGGTCCTGCACTACCTGACCACCGGCACCGACGCCAGGGCGCCCTGGGGTGTGGCCCTGGCGGTGCTGGCGGTCGTCGCCGTCGCCGTCGCGGTCGCGGTCCGGGTCAGGACGGCGGCGGAGCTGGCCCGGGTGGCCTCGACGGTGCCGCCGGCGGCGAGGAGCGCCCGGTGACCACGGCCACGCTGACCACCCGACTGCTCGGCGGGCCGCCGCTCGGGCCGCGCCCGGCCGGGGTGGACGTCGAGGCGGCGGTGGCCGCGGCCGGGCTGGTCGGGCGCGGCGGCGGCGGCTTCCCGACCGCCCGCAAGCTGGCCGCCGTCCGGGGCCGACGCCGCGCGCCGGTGCTGGTCGCCAACGCCGCCGAGGGCGAGCCCCTCTCGACCAAGGACGCCACGCTGCTGGCCCGCGCGCCGCACCAGGTGCTGGAGGGCATCGTGCTGGCCGCAAGCGCAGTCGGCGCCCGCGAGGCGTACCTGTGCCTGCCCGCCGGACTCGCGCCGCCGCCCGCCGTGCAGGACGCGGTGCGCCGGCACGACCTCGCCGGGGTGACGGTTCGCCTGCGCGCGGTCCCGCGCCGGTACGTGGCCAGCGAGGAGTCGGCACTGGTGCAGCTGCTCTCCGGCGGCCCGGCGCTGCCCACCTCCCGGCCGCCGCGGGCCGCCGAACGGGGAGTGCGGGGGGCGCCGACCCTGGTGCTCAACGTCGAGACGCTGGCCGGCGTCGCCCTGGCCGTCCACTGTGGACCGCAGCGGTACCGGGCGGTGGGCGACCCGGCCGAGCCGGGCACGCTGCTGGTCACTGTGGCCGGCGCGGTGCCGGCCCCGGGCGTGGTCGAGCTGCCGACCGGTACCCCGGCCGGAACGGCGCTGGCCGCGGCCGGCGCGGTCGACGTCGGCGCGGTGCTCACCGGCGGGTACGGCGGCGCCTGGCTGTCCGGCGAGGCGGCCCGGTCGGCCCCGCTGACGCACGCCGGCATGCGCACGGCCGGCGGCGTGCTCGGCCCCGGCATCCTCGCCGTGCTGCCCCGGCACGCCTGCGGCCCGGCCGAGACCGCGGCGGTCGCGCGCTACCTGGCCGGGCAGAGCGCCGGCCAGTGCGGGCCGTGCGTGTTCGGGCTGCCGGACATCGCCGGGGCGCTGGACGCCGCGGTCGCCGGCGGTCCGCACGCGCCGGCCGCGCTGGCCGCGGTGCGCCGGTGGACGGCGACGCTGCCCGGGCGGGGAGCGTGCCGGCACCCGGACGGGGCGGCCCGGCTGGTGGCCTCGGCGCTGCGGGTGTTCGCCGCCGACCTGTCCGCACACGTGTCCGGCCGGCCCTGCGCCGGCTTCTTCGGACCGCGCTACCTGGAGGTGCCGCGGTGAGGATCGAGGTGGACCGGATCGCCTGCCGCGGCGACGGCCTGTGTGCCGGGCTGCTGCCGGAGGCGGTCACCCTGGACGACTGGGGTTTCCCGATCGTCGGCCCGCTGCCGCCCGGCAGCGAGAAGGCGGCCCGCCGCGCGGTGGCGGCCTGCCCGGCCCTGGCCCTGCGACTGGAGGCGCGGACATGAGCGCAGATCCGAACGAGCGGGACCGGACGTTGGCGCGGGTGCGCACCACCACCGCGGTGACCGGGGTCGGCGCGGTGCTGGTCGGCGGCGTGCTGGTGGGCTGGCTCGGGCACGAGGCGAGCACGCCGTCCACGCCGGATCCGGCGTCCTCGTCCACGTCCGACCAGGGTTCGACGGCCGGCCCGGACGGCGGGCTGTCCGGGCCGGACAGCCTGCCCGGCTCCGGACCGGGTACCGACTCCGGCCAGCCGGGCATCACCTCCGGCGGCTCCTGACCGCGTCGCCGGCGTCGCCCTCGCCCGGGCCGCCGTCGGCGTCGCCCTCACCCGGGCCGCCGATCGGGTCGCCCGCGCCCGGGCCGCCGATCGGGTCGCCCGCGCCCGGACCGGCGACGGCGTCGGCCTCGCCCGGGCCGCCGTCGGCGTCGGCCGCGCCTGGGCCGCCGATCGGGTCGGCCGCGCCCGGGCCGGCGACGGCGTCGGCGAGCCGGCTGAGCAGCTCGACCACGCCGGCCGGCCCGTCGACGGCCACGTCGGCGGCCCGCGCCACCTCGACCGCCTCGGCCGACGCGCTGGCCACCGTCAGCCCGGGCGTCCCGGCCTCGCGCAGCTGCTCGACCGCGCCGAACCCGGGCAGGTCACCGACGTCGTCGCCGGCGAACAGCACCGCCGCCGGCGCCCGATCCTCCGCCAGCCGGCGCAGCACGCCACCCTTGTCGAAGCCGGGCGGCCGCAGCTCCATGACCATCTTGCCGGGGTGCGGCTCCAGCCCGTACCGGGCCGCGAACCGCTCCAGCGCCGGCCGCAGCCGGTCGAGCTCGCCGTCCGGGTCCCTGGTGCGGCGGGTGTGCACGACCAGCGCGAGCCGCTTGTCCTCGACCCAAACCCCGGGGTCGGCGCCGGCCTCGGCCAGCGCCGCCGGCAGCGCCGGCCTGGCCTCGACCACCTCGGCCGGGTCGTCCGGGGTGGTCAGCCGCCCGGCCACCCAGTGCTCCGCGCCGTACTGCCCTTCGACGCACAGGCCGGGCACCGAGTCGAGGCCGCCGAGCCGGACGACCACCTCCGCCGGCCGGCCGGTGACCACGGCGAGCGTGCCGACCCGGCCGGCGAGCCGGCGCAGCGTCTCGATCGCACCAGGCGCCGGCACCGCCTGGTCGGGGTCGTCGACGATCGGCGCCAGCACGCCGTCGTAGTCCAGCGCGACCAGCGCTCGCTCCGGCGCCGCCACGATCGCGTCCCAGCCCGCCTGCCCCGGTCCATCCATGCCCGGCAGCGTACGGTCGCGCGGTGACTGGAGAGCTGACGCCGGTCTCGGTCGAGGCCGCCGAGCTGGGGGAGTGCGCCCGCTGGGACGCCGACCGGGGCGAGTTCCTCTGGGTGGACATCATGGCCGGGGTGTTCCGCCGGGCGGTCGAGGACGGCGACCGGCTGCGCACCGTGGCGGAGGTGTCGATCGGCGAGCCGCTGGGCGCGATCGCGCCGATCTCGGACCGCGCCGGCTGGCTGTGCGCGGCCGGCCGCGGCTTCCGCTACCTGGCCCCGGACGGGACGGTGACCCGGCTGCTGGACACCGAGCCGGCCGACGTCCGGATGAACGACGCGGCCTGCGACCGGCAGGGCCGGTTCTGGGCCGGCTCGATGGCCTACGACCAGCGGGCCGGCGCCGGCCGGCTGCTGCGCTGCGACCCGGACGGCTCGGTGCGGGTCATGCTGCCGACCGCCACCATCGCGAACGGGCTGGGCTGGAGCCCGGACGGCCGCACGCTCTACCACGCCGACAGCGGCGTCGGGATCGTCACCGCGTACGACCCCGAGACGATGGTCGGCCGGGTGCTGATCCGATCCGAGCGAGGCGCCGCGGACGGCATCACCGTGGACGACGAGGGTGCGATCTGGGCGGCGATGAACGGCGGGGGTGAAGTGCGACGGTTTGCGCCCGACGGCAGCACACTGTCGGTCTTGCCGCTTCCGGTGAGCCGACCGACGTCGGTCGCGATCGGCGGCGCCAGCGGCCAGCGCCTGTTCGTCACCACCTCGTACGAGAACATGACGCCGGACGAGCGGGCGCAGGAGCCGGAGGCGGGCCGGGTCTTCGCCGTCGAGGTCGGCGTCGGCGCCCCGCCGGTCCGGCCGTACCGGGGAGAACTGCCCGGATTCCGGGGATAGATCCGGGGAATCCCGCATGAGCCCGGCACCCGCAGGACATAGCGTCAGGGCATGGAAACCACGCCACGCCTGTACCGCCCCCGCCGCGGACGGATGATCGGCGGCGTCTGCGCCGGTCTCGCCCTGCGCTTCGGACTGTCCCCGACGCTGGTCCGAGTGCTGTTCCTGGTGTCCTGCCTCCTTCCCGGACCGCAGTTCGTGCTGTACATCATCCTCTGGGTGCTGCTCCCGTCGGAGTGATGGTTGCGCGGGAGGCCCCCGGGAAACGTAGGGGTGACGCAACGCGACTCAGGCGGGAGACAACAATGATCGACCAGGCATCGGTGCCGTCGCTGATGGGATCGACGGTCCGCGACAGTGCCGGCGAGAAGATCGGCAAGGTCGGCCAGGTCTACCTGGACGACACGACGGGGCAGCCGGAATGGGTGACCGTGCGCACCGGCCTGTTCGGCACCAAGGAGAGCTTCGTGCCGCTGGCCGCGGCCAGGGTCGAGGGTGACGAGCTGGTCGTCGACATCGCCAAGAGCAAGGTCCACGACGCGCCCCGGATCGACGAGGACGGGCACCTGTCGGAGGAGCAGGAGACCGAGCTCTACACGTACTACGGGGTCAGCCAGGGTCCGTTCGGGCGGCAGACGCCGACCGACGCCGGTCCCGACACGGCGGCCACCGGCATGACGGCCGACACCGGCATGACGGCCGGCACGGGCATGGCGGCCGGCACGGGCATGGCGGCCGGCACCGGCATGGCGCGCGACACCGGCCTGACCGCCGACACCGGCACAGCGGCCGGGCTGGCCGCGGGGGAGGCCGACCCGACCGGCACGCCGCTCGGTGACCAGGACGTGGCCCAGGCGATGGGCGGCAAGGGGTTCGTCGAGACCGGCGAGCTCGGCGAGGAGGAGGGCCCGGACTTCGCCCGCGGCGAGGACGAGTCGCTGACCGGCACCGCCGGCGGCCTCAGCGGCGGCCCGGACTTCGCCCGCGGCCAGGACGCGTCGGCCACCGGCGCCCCGTCCACTGCCGCTCCGGACTTCGCCCGCGGCAGCGCGGTCGAGGCCGACCCGGTCGGGCCGGTCGGCACCGCGGGCACGGCCGGCACGGCAGGCACGGCGGGCACCGGGGGCGAGGCGGGCCGCGGCCGGCTGCGCCGCTGGATGGTCACCGACGAGCAGTCCACGACGCCGGTCGTGGACGAGACCGGCCAGGTGATCGGCGAGGTCACCAGCGAGCGGGTGGACATGCGGCCGCTGGACGAGGACGGCGACGAGACCCGCTGACGCACGACCGGCCCGCCGGCGTCACGCCGGCGGGCCGGCCCACTCGAGCAGCAGGATCGTCGCGTCGTCCTGCAGCACGCCGTGCTGGTGGTCGAGCACGGCCCGGATCAGCCGGCGCAGCACCTCGGCGCCGTCCAGCCCGGACGCGGACTCCCGCACGACGAAGTCGGCCAGCCGCTCCTCGGTGAAGAACTGGCCGAGCCGGCGCGCCTCGACGACGCCGTCGGTGTAGAGCGCGAGCCGGTCGCCGGGTTCGAGCTGCAGCGTGTGCACCGGCGGGTGGCCGTCGCTGAACCGGAGCCCGAACGGCGTCGCCGGCCGGGCCGGCGGCAGCGTGACCGCCCGGTCGTGCCGGATGAGCAGCGGCGGCAGGTGCCCGGCGGTGAGCCAGCGCACCGCACCGGTGGCCACGTCGAGGTCGAGCAGCAGCCCGGTGACGAACGTCGACCGGCCGAACTGGGTGGCGAGCGCGACGTCGATGGCCTCGTACGAGGCGACCAGGTCGGCCCGGCTGCGGCGGGCGTTGCGGTAGGCGCCGACCGCCAGGCTGGACAGCAGCGTCGCGCCGAGCCCGTGCCCCATCGCGTCGAGCAGCGCCACGTGCAGCCGGCCGTCGTTGAGCGCGTAGTCGAACGCGTCGCCGCCGACCTCGTCCCACGGCTCCAGGAGTCCGGACAGCGAGACCCCGGCGGCCCGTACGGTCGTCGGCGGCAGCAGCCGCCACTGGATCTCCGCCGGCAGCCGCATCGGCCGGACCCGGCGCACCAGCTCGAACACGTCCCCGTACCGCCACTGGGTGGCGACGAGCATCGCGACCACGTCGGCGAACAGGGCGGCGCCGGTCGTCCCGCCGGCCGTCCCGCCGTCGGTTGCGCCGGTCGTCCCGCCGGTCGTCCCGCCGGCCGTCCCGCCGGTCGTCCCGCCGGTCGTCCCGCCGGTCGTCCCGCCGGCCGTCCCGCCGGCCGTCCCGCCGTCGGTTGCGCCGGCCGCGGGGATCGTCGCCTCGAGCACGCCGAGCCGCTCGTGGCCCTCGCACAGCGGGAGCCACAGCCGGCGTCGCGCCTGGTCAGTGCCCTCAGCGGTGAGCGGGCTGCCGGTCCGGTACGCCCGCCCGGCCAGCGTGCCGTCCACCCCGAGCGGCAGCCGCGCGGGCATGCCCGCGTACGGGACCGGCATCAGCCGGGTCTGGCCGTAGTCGGCCAGGTAGATCACCGCGTCGGCCAGACCGACCGCCGCCGCGGCGTCGGCGACCAGCGAGGCGAGCTGCCCGGGGCCGGCGTCGCGGGCCCGGCGCATCAGCTCGCCGAGGACGGCCGTCGGGTCGGGCTGCATGAGCCAGACCATAGGGGCGAACCGGGCCTCCGCAGTACCGTCGTAGTCGTGGGGCACGATCACGGGCACGCCGGTTCCGGCGCGGGGACGGCTGCCGCCGCCTACCGCGGCCGGCTGGCCGCCGTGCTCGGGATCACCGTCGCCGTGCTGGTCCTCGAGGTGGTCGTCGGACTGCTCTCCGGCAGCCTCGCGCTGCTCGCCGACGCCGGCCACATGGCCACCGACGCGCTCGGCATCGGCCTCGCCCTGCTGGCGGTCCGGATGGCCGGACGGGTCCCGACCGCCCGCCGGACCTTCGGCTGGCAGCGGGCCGAGGTGCTCGCCGCCGGCGGCAACGCGCTGCTGCTGCTCGGCCTGGCCGGGGTGGTCGTGGTCGAGGCGATCCGGCGGCTGGCCGACCCGCCGCAGATCGAGACCGGAGCGGTGCTGTTCGCCGCGGGCCTCGGGCTGGCGGCCAACATCGGCGGGCTCGTCCTGCTGGCCGGCGGCCGGCGGGAGTCGCTCAACGTCCGCGGCGCGTTCCTGGAGGTGCTCGGCGACGCGCTCGGCTCGGTCGCGGTGCTGGTCGCCGCCGGTGTCATCGCGGTCACCGGGCAGGAGCGGGCCGACCCGATCGCCTCGCTGGTCATCGCCGCGCTGATCGTGCCCAGGGCGGTCCGGCTGCTCCGGGACGCCGGCGAGGTGCTGCTGGAGGGCACCCCCCGCGGGGTCGACCTGGTCGAGGTGCGCCGGCACATGCTGGCCCAGCCGGGCGTCGTCGACGTGCACGACCTGCACGCCTGGACGATCACCAGCGGCGTGCCGGTGCTGTCCGCACATGTGACGGTCGAGCGCGACGTGCTCGGCGACGGCTGCGGCGGCAGCATGCTCGACCGGCTGCACCACTGCCTGCGCGAGGACTTCGACGTCGAGCACTCGACGTTCCAGCTGGAGCCCGCCGGGCACCGGGACCACGAGGGCGCCGACCACCACTGACGACCATGCGTGGTCACTCCTGCGCGCCGGGTCGAATTTCGTGCGGTTCCTCTTTACACCTGCGGCGGAGGTGCGATGCTGCCGCCGGCAAGGGTCGCTGAGGGTCGCGGGGGGCGCCCCGGATCACGGGGAGTGTCATGGGGAAACACCGCACCGGGCGGGCGGCTCGCCCATTGCTCTGGGGCGCCGCAGTGGTGTTGGTCGTCGTGGCGGTCGGTTCCGCCGTGGTCGCGGTGGCCAAGCGTGGACCGAGCGGGCCCGAGGCCGGCTCGTCGAGTTCGGCGCTGCTGGCCGAGTCCACCTGCGACCAGACGCTGAAGGTCGTCACCGCGAGCTCGTTCGCGAAGGTGCTCACCGCGCTGCAGCCGTCGCTGGCCACCGGCCCGCACTGCGTCGCGCTCGACACGGCCGTGGTCGACGGCCGGGCCGCCGCCGCCAGGGTGGCCGAGCGGGAGGCGGACGTCTGGATCCCGGACGACCTGTCCTGGGCCGCCGTCGCCCGCGGCGGTCTGCTGGCCGACGACGGCGAGGGCGGCTCCGGCACGGTGCTCGCGAACAGCCCCATCTACATGGTCACCGACACCGCGACCGCGGCCCGGCTGACCCACGCCGGCGGCAGCTGGCTCGCGCTGTCGAAGCTGGTCGCCTCGCCGGACGGGGTGCGGCTCGCCGTCCGCGACCCGAACGGCTCCGGCGACGGCATGGTCGCGGCCGGGACGCTGGGCGAGGCGGTGTGGATCAAGGACGGGATGGACGCGTCGTCCGCCGCGCTGTCCGCCGCGCTCCGGCAGACCCGCACGGTCTCGGGCACCGAGCCGGCCCTGCCGAGCCAGCCGGGTGAGGTCGGCCTGGTCCCGGAGTACGTGCTGCTGTCGGCGAAGCCGACCACCGAGGACGCGGCGGTGCTGGCCGGCACCGACCACACCGCCGTGCTCCGCTACGGCTGGCTGCCGACCGCCGCCGCGGTCGCCGACCCGGTCCGCAAGGCCGGCCTGGAGCGGTTGCTGGCCGCGCTGAAGAGCCCGAGCGCGGCCAAGGCGTACACGGCGGCTGGCTTGCGCCGGCCCAACGCCGACACCGCCCCGCGGCAGGGCGACCTGCGGCTGCCGCGGCTGACCGCGGAGCCGCTGGAGGTCCTCAAGCCGCACCACGTCGACCACGTCTTCGCCGCCTGGTATGTGCAGGACCGGCGCAGCAGCATCCTGCTCGCGGTCGACGTGTCCGGGTCGATGGGCCAGCCGGCGCCCGGCACGTCGACGCCGCTGATCAACCTGGTGCAGCAGGGCTGTCTGGCGGTCGGTCGGATGTTGCCGGACCAGTCGTCGCTGGGGCTGTGGTCGTTCGGCTCGCAGCTGGACCCGCCGCGGGACTACCGGGTGCTGCTGTCGACCGAGCAGCTGACCGACGGGCAGCGGGCCGGGTTGGCCGCGGCGGTCAACCGGCTCACCGCCGAACGGACCGGGACCGGCCTGTACGACACGATCCTGGCCGCGTACAAGGCGGCGACCGCGTCCTGGCGGGCGGACGAGGCCAATCAGGTGGTGGTCTTCACCGACGGTCGCAACGAGGACGACCCGGTGTCGATCAGCGTGCAGCAGCTGGCGACCGAGCTGAAGAAGGCCGCGGACCCGAAGCGGCCGGTCGAGCTGACTGTCGTCGCGTACGGGAAGCTGCCCGAGGTGGCCACCCTGGAGAAGGCGGTCGGGGGCGTGAACGGGTACGTGTCGAGCGTGCAGACGCCGGCCGAGGTCTCGGCGGCGTTCCTGCACGCCGCCGCGTCGGGTCTGCACATCTGACGGCCGCCCCGGTGCCGGTGCGTACGCTCGGCGGGTGAGCGCCCGTCCGGTCTCCGAGGTCCCCGCCGGGCTGCCCGACGGGGCGGCGTCCGACCTGGTCGAGGAGACGCTGACGCTCGGCGGCCACCCGGTCCGGCTGCTCCGGCCGCGCTCCGGCGACGCGCTGCTCGACGAGGTGCTGGCCGAGGACGACCCCGCCGACGACCGGCTGCCGTTCTGGGCCGAGCTGTGGCCGAGCGGCAGCGCGCTGGCCGCCGCGGTCGCCGCGCTGGACCTGACCGGCCGCCGGGTGCTCGAGCTCGGCTGCGGGCTCGGGCTGGTCAGCGTCGCCGCCGCGACCGCCGGCGCGGAGGTGCTGGCCGCCGACCAGTCGGCCGAGGCGATCGCGTTCACCACCGTCAACGCCGGCCGCAACGGGGTCGCGGTCACGACCGTGCGGTGCGCGTTCGAGCGGCCCGAGCCGCTGCTGGCCGGCGCGCCCTGGGACCTGGTGCTCGCGGCCGACGTGCTCTACGAGCCGAAGACCGTGCCGGTGCTGGTCGACCTGCTGCCCCGGCTGGGCCGGGCGGCGTGGCTGGCCGACCCCGGCCGGCCGCGGGAGCCGGACTTCCTCCGCGCGGTCGACGCGGCCGGCTGGCGCCGGCAGAGCCGGGTGGTGACGCCGGAGGACGCGATGCCCCGGGTGAGCATCCACCGGCTGTCCCGGCCGTCCTAGTGCCCCCGGTCAGGACCACTCGGTGTGCGGGCGCCCGCGCCGGGACCCGTCGACCACCACGTCCACCTTCTCGTCGTAGAACGCGACCAGGTCGCGCACCGGCACCGCGTCGTTGAGCGGGTCCGGGTAGTACCAGACCAGGTCGTCGAGCACGGTCCCGTCCGGCATCTCGACCGACTTGTACGACGCCTGGCCCTTGTAGGCGCAGATCGTCTTCAGCGCGCTGTCCCGCAGCGGCACCCGCACGTCCTCGGCCGGCAGGTAGTAGCGGATCGGCAGGCTGGTCTCGTACATCAGCTTCGCCCGGTCGGTCTCGGCCAGCACGACCCCGTCGCGCTCGATGCGGATGTGCCGCGACGACGGCAGCACGTCGATGCGCTTGTACGGGTCGCGCGGATGGCCGATGCGGTGCTCGTCCTCCTCATACCAGGCGTCGAAGTCGGCGAAGTCCAGCTCGACGTACCCGTCGAGGCCGGCGTCGGCCGGCTTGAACCCCTTCGCGCTGCGGTCGCCGACGCTGACGATCACCGGCTCGCCCGGCGCGGTGTGCGCGGCGAACGGCGTGTTCGGGAAGATCATCGGGCTGTCCGGCGGCGTGACCTGCCCGTCCGGGTCGGTCTGGATGGTGCCGGCGATGTCACCGACCGGCACCGCGTAGGCCGGCACCACCCGGCGCGGCTCCCACACCAGCATGCCCCGGTTGGTGTCGACGACCGTGCTGCCGCCCAGCTCGGCCCGCAGCCGGCGCGGCAGCAGCTCCCGCCGCAGCGCGCCGAGCTCGCTGTCCACCACGTCTCGCATCCGAACGCTCATGTCCACTGTCTACTCCGGTTCCCGGGCGGCTGGTTCAGTCGCGTTGCGCCGGCCCGCCGGCCGTGGGATCCTGTTACTGAACGATCGGTCAGTAATTCCGGCGCCCGGGAGGCCAGCCGTGGTGGAGGACGAGGCCGGGTTCGAGGCCGTCATCGCCCGTAATGACCGGATCGAGCCGCGGGACTGGATGCCCGACGGCTACCGGAAGACGCTGGTCCGGCAGATCGCGCAGCACGCGCACTCCGAGGTCATCGGCATGCAGCCGGAGGGCGCCTGGATCGAGCGCGCGCCGTCGCTGCGACGCAAGGCGATCCTGCTGGCCAAGGTGCAGGACGAGGCCGGCCACGGGCTCTACCTCTACTCGGCGGCCGAGACCCTCGGCGTCTCCCGGGCCCAGCTGGTCGAGCTGCTGCTGGCGGGCAAGCAGAAATACTCCTCGATCTTCAACTACCCCACCCCGTCGTACGCGGACGTCGGCACGATCGGCTGGCTCGTCGACGGCGCCGCGATCTGCAACCAGGTGCCGCTGTGCCGCACCTCGTACGGGCCGTACGGGCGGGCGATGATCCGCATCTGCAAGGAGGAGTCGTTCCACCAGCGGCAGGGCTACGAGCTGCTGATGACGATGATGCGCGGCACCGACGAGCAGCGGTCGATGGTGCAGGAGTCGGTGAACCGGTTCTGGTGGCCGTCGCTGATGATGTTCGGCCCGCCGGACACCGAGTCGCCGAACACGGCCCGGTCGATGGCCTGGGGCATCAAGCGCAACACCAACGACGAGCTGCGGCAGCGGTTCGTGGACATGACCGTGCCGCAGGCCGACGCGCTCGGCGTCACGCTGCCCGACCCGGCGCTGCGCTGGAACGCCGCGCGCGGCTCGTACGACTTCGGCGAGCCGGACTGGTCCGAGCTCAAGGCGGTCGTCTCCGGCGACGGTCCGTGCAACGCCGAGCGGATGGCGCACCGGCGCCGGGCGCACGAGGACGGTGCCTGGGTCCGCGCGGCCGCCGTCGCCCATGCCGAGGCAGACCGTGGTTGACGCCGGCTGGCCGCTGTACGAGGTGTTCGTCCGGGGCAAGCGCGGGCTCAACCACGTGCACGCCGGCTCGATCCGGGCCGCCGACCCGGCCGACGCGATCCGCCGCGGCAGCGCCGTCTACACGCGACGGTCCGAAGGGGTCAGCGTCTGGGTGGCGCTGGCCTCGGACGTCGCCGCGTCGGTGCCGGAGGAGAAGGAGTCGCTGTTCGCCCCGAGCGGGGACAAGGTGTTCCGGCACCCGACGTTCTACTCGATTCCCGACGACGTCCCGCACATGTGAGCGCCGCGATGACCGACCACGACAACGCGTACGCCGGTCTGCTCGGCGACGCCGACCCGCACTGGGCGTTCGGCACCGGGTTCACCGATCCGCTGGCCGGCGTCGACCCGGCCGTACCGTCCGAAGTGGACCGGGCCGACCTCGCCGCCTACTGCCTGATGCTCGGCGACGACGCGCTCGTGCTGGCCCAGCGGCTGTCCCACTGGTGCAGCCGGGCGCCGGATCTCGAGGAGGACATCGCGCTCGCCAACGTCGCGCTCGACCTGCTCGGGCAGGCCAGGCTGCTGCTGGCCCGGGCCGCGCTGGTCGACCCGTCGGTGGTGCCGCCCTCGGCGCAGCCGCCGGAGGACGCGCTGGCCTACTTCCGCCCGGCCGGGCAGTTCCGCAACGTGCTGCTGGTGGAGGGCGTCGACGTCGACTTCGCCGACGCGGTCGTGCGGTTGCTGCTGTTCTCCGTGCACCGGCTGGCCGTGCTGGAGCGCCTGACCGGGTCGAGCGACGCGGTGCTCGCCGCGGTCGCGGCGAAGGGCGTCAAGGAGGTCGCCTACCACCGCGACCACGCCGCCCGCTGGGTGGTCACCCTCGCCCGCGGCACCGACGAGTCGCGCCGCCGGCTGCTGGCCGCGCTCGACCGGCTCTGGCCGCTGGTGCCGGAGCTCACCGCCGCCCACCCGGTGCAGCGGCGGGTCGCCGCGGCCGGAGCCGGCGTCGATCCGTCCACTGTGGAGGGCACGGTCGACGCGGTGCTGGCCGAGGTCTTCGCGGCCGCCGGCGTCCGACCGCCGGCCGCCGCCCCGGTGGGGGAGGGTGGCGGCCGGGACGGGCGGCACACGCCGGCGCTGGCCGGGCTGCTGGCCGAGATGCAGGAGGTCGCCCGCGCCCACCCGGAGGGGGCATGGTGACCGCCACCGCCGAGGCGGCCGAGGCCGCCGCCCGGGCCGCGGCCGAGCGGGTGACCGACCCCGAGCTGCCCATGCTCACCCTGGCCGACCTCGGCGTGCTGCGGGGGGTCAGCGTCGACGGCGGGACGGTCGAGGTCGCGATCACCCCGACCTACTCGGGCTGCCCGGCGATGACCGAGATGAGCCGGGCGCTGGTGAGCTCGCTCGCCGGGGCCGGGTTCGCCGACGTGCGGGTCAGGGTCGAGCTCTCGCCGGCCTGGTCCACCGACTGGATCAGCCCGCGGGGCCGGCGGGCGCTGGCCGAGCACGGCATCTCCCCGCCCGGCCCGGCACCGCGCCGGTCCGGGCCGGTGCCGCTGACGCTCGGGCCGCCGCGGCGGACCGTCCACTGTCCACGGTGCGGTTCGGACCGGGCCGAGCTGGTCTCCGAGTTCGGCGCGACCGCCTGCCGGGCCCTCTACCGCTGCGCGGCCTGCGCGGAGCCGTTCGAGCACGTGAAGGAAATCTGATGGCGTTCCACACGCTCACGGTCGCGGCGGTGGAGAAGCTCTGCGACGACGCGGCTGCGGTCACCTTCGAGGTCCCGGACGAGCTGCGGGGCGACTACGCGTTCGCGGCCGGGCAGTCGCTCGCGCTGCGCCGGGTGGTCGACGGCGTCGAGGAGCGCCGGTCGTACTCGATCTGCGCGCCGGTCGGCTCGCCGCCGCGGGTCGGCGTCCGCGAGGTGCCGGACGGGCTGTTCTCCAGCTGGCTGGTCCGGGAGGTGCGGCCGGGCACCAGGGTCGAGGTGCAGACGCCGACCGGCCGGTTCCGGGCCGACCCGGCCGCCGGCGGCCGGCACCTGTGCATCGCCGCCGGCTCCGGGATCACGCCGGTGCTCTCGATCGCGGCGTCGGTGCTGGCCGGCTCGCCGGCCGCACACGTCACGCTCATCTACGGCAACCGCCGGGCGGCGACGGTGATGTTCGCCGACGAGCTGTCCGACCTGAAGGACCGCTACGGCGCCCGGTTCGAGCTGGTGCACGTGCTGTCCCGGGAGCCACGCGACGTCGAGCTGCTCTCCGGCCGGCTGGACGGCGACCGGCTGCGTACCCTGCTCGACCTGCTGGTGCCGCTGGATGCGGTCGACCACGTCTGGCTGTGCGGGCCGTACCCGATGGTCGAGGAGGCCAGGACGGTGCTGGCCGAGCTCGGCGTGCCGGCCGAGCGGGTGCACCGGGAGCTGTTCTTCGTCGACGAGCCGCCGCCCCCGGTCGAGCACGCCGAGGCGCTGCCGACCGGCGAGACCAGCGAGGTCACGCTGACCATCGACGGCCGCAGCAGCACCGCGGCGCTGCCCCGGGACCGGTCCATTCTGGACGGTGCCCAGGCGGTGCGCTCCGACCTGCCGTTCGCCTGCAAGGGCGGGGTCTGCGGCACCTGCCGGGCGCTGGTCAAGGACGGCACCGTCGACATGCGGCGCAACTACGCGCTGGAGCCGGCCGAGGTCGCGGCCGGCTTCGTGCTGACCTGCCAGTCCTACCCGGTCAGCGACGAGGTGAGCGTCGACTACGACGCCTGAGTCACGGCGCCCGGGTGTTGAGGCCCTCGAACGCGAGGGTGGCCAGCGCGTCGGCGAGCATGCCGGCGTCCACCGGGCCGCCCGGGCGATACCACTCCACCAGCGAGTTGACCATGCCGAACAGCAGCCGGCTGACCAGGTCCGGCGGCAGGTCCGCGCGCAGCGAGCCCTCGGCCGCGGCCGCCGAGACCAGCTCGGCCAGCCGGTCGTCGATCTCGCGGCGGCGCCGCAGCGCGGCCAGCTCGACCGGCGAGTTGCCGCGCACCCGCAGCAGCAGCGTCACCGCCGGCAGGTGCTCGACCAGGACCCGCACGCTGTCCCGCACCGCCGTCCGCAGCCGGTCGTACGCGGTGGCGCCGGCCGGGCGGTCGAGCACCGCGGCCAGCCCGTCCAGCGCCTCGTCGAGCGCCTGCGACAGCAGCGCCTCCTTGCCCGGGACGTGGTGGTAGAGCGCGGACTTGCCGACGCCGAGCTCGCGGGCCAGATCGCCCATGCTGGTGCCGTCGTAGCCCTGCCGGTTGAAGACCTCGACGGCCCGCCGCAGCACGGTCTGCTGGTCGTAGCCGGGCCGCCCGCGCCGCGCACCGCCCTCCACGCCGCCAGGCTCCCACACCGACCAGCCGGACGTAGGCCGGGCGGAGTTGGATGGGGACATGGGAACGATCGGGATTCTGCTGTTCGACGGGCTGGAGGAGCTGGACGCGGTCGGGCCGTGGGAGGTGCTGGCCGCCTGGACCCGGCAGTGGCCGGACGACGGCTGGTCGGTGACGACGGTCGCCCAGGACGGCGGCCTGGTCCGGTGCGCGAAGGGCCTGGTGCTCCAGGCCGAGCACTCCTGGGCGGACGCGCCGCCGCTCGACGTGCTGATCCAGCCGGGCGGGATGGGCACCCGGCGGCAGCTGGTCGACGAGACCTATCTCGGCTGGGTCCGGGCCCGCCGGGCCGACACCCCGCTGCTGGCCAGCGTCTGCACGGGTTCGCTGGTATACGCGGCGGCCGGGCTGCTCAAGGGCCGCCCGGCGACGACGCACTGGGCCTCGCTCGACCGGCTCGGCGAGCTCGACCCGAGCATCGAGGTCCGCCCGGACGACCGGTACGTCGACGACGGTGACGTGCTCACCGCCGCCGGGGTGTCGGCCGGCATCGACATGGCCCTGCACCTGGTCGACCGGCTCGTCGGCACCGACCGCGCCCGCCAGGTCCGCCGCTACATCCAGTACGACCCCGCGCCACCGGTGTGAGCGCAGCCGTGACACTCAGCCGGCGGCCGCGCGCAGGCTAGGTTGGATGGTGTCTCGGTGAGGAGGCACCTGTGGACGACGGGCGCGACACCCTCGCGGCAGGCCTCGCGGCAGGCCTTGCCGGCGGTGTTGCGGGCGGTGTTGCGGGCGGTGTTGCGGGCGGTGTTGCGGGCGGTGTTGCGGGCGGTGTTGCCGG
>Ga0207643_10000036_pt1 | contig 89740 bp, 88 predicted proteins | sample KBSMisM62_FD_184313 | JGI IMG/M metagenome (GOLD analysis project Ga0207643, IMG submission 184313) | Miscanthus rhizosphere microbial communities from Kellogg Biological Station, Michigan, USA - KBS Miscanthus M6-2 (SPAdes) (version 2) | ecosystem: Host-associated > Plants > Roots >... | reverse complement strand
ACCCACCCACCCTCGATCACCGTGCGCATGTCGACCCTCCCGGGCCAGCATGCTAGCCCGCCGCCCACCGAGCCGCAATCAAGACCGTGAAGACGGCCCGAGCGCGTTCATCGACCGTGAATTCAACCCGCGAGGAGAGCCCCCAGGGGCGCGGAGAAGGGTCCAGCGGCGAGGCGGGGCCCGAAGAGCTGCCCGCGAGGCGTAGCCTCTCTACGTTGAGCGGGCAGCCGAGGGCCCCAACGAAGCAGATGGGCCCTTCTCCGCGCCCTGGCTAGGGGCGGACTACTTTGCTGTGGAGGATCCCAATCCCCTCCACCTCCGCCTCGATGCGGTCGCCCGCCTTGAGGAAGTTGCCGGAGGCGGCGCCCACGCCCTCGGGCGTGCCGGTGGCGATGATGTCGCCGGGCAGGAGCATCATGCCTTGCGAGAGCACGTCGATGCACTGGGCGACCGGGAAGATCATCTTCGAGGTGTGGCTCGACTGGCGCAGCTGGCCATTCACCCGGAGTGAGATCGCGAGCGCCTGGGGATCCGGCATCTCGTCGGCGGTGACCAGCACCGGGCCCATCGGGCAGAAAGTGTCGAGCGACTTGCCCTTGAACCACTGCTGGTGCTTCTTCTGCAGATCGCGCGCGGTCACGTCGTTGATGATCGTGTAACCGAAGACGTGCTTGAGCGCGTCGGCGCGCGGGATGTCGCGCCCGCCGGTGCCGATGACCACCGCCAGCTCTACCTCGTAGTCGAGCTCCTTGGTGATCGCGTGGTGCACCACGTCGTCGCCCGGCCCCACCACCGAGGTGGCGGGCTTGGTGAAGTACACCGGGTGCTCGGGGGCCGCCGCCCCACGCTCCGCCGCGTGGTCGGCGTAGTTGCGGCCGAGGCAGAAGATGTTGCGCGAGGGCGACGGGATCGGCGCGAGCAGGCGCACCCGCTTGAGCGGATAGGCCAGCCGCCGCTGGGCCAGATCCTCGGCCGCGGTCTGTCCCACCAGGCGCTGCCCGTGCTCCACCGCCTCGCGCACCAGGCCGCGCACCGCCTCGTCGCCCTGCACGATCTCCAGGATCGTGCGCGGGAAGCCCCCGCGGCCGCGGCGCACCGTGCCGCGCTGGACCGCGAGGTCCTTGGCGAGGCCGCCCAGGTCCAGCACGTGCTCCTGGAAGAGCGCGCCCGGCTTCGGCTCTCCGCGGCCCCGACGGAACGTGACGAGTCGCATGGCCTACCCGCTCACCGCCGCCCCCGCGCGCGGGGGCAGCGTCTTTCCGGCGGCGCGAGCGAAGTCCTCCAGCTCGCGCGGCAATCCGAAGCGGACGTCCTCCTCGACCACGTGGACCTCCTGTACGTTCGAGCCGTGCTTGCGCCGCAGCTCCTCCACCACCTCGGTCACCAGGTGCTCGGGGGTGGACGCGCCCGCGGTGACGCCGACCCGGCCGGCCTCCTCCAGCCACTCGGGCCGGATGTCGTTCTTGTCGTTGATCAGGTACGACGGCGTTCCCATCACGGTGGAGACCTCGACCAGCCGGTTCGCGTTCGAGCTGTTGGCGGCCCCGATCACCAGGAGCACGTCCACCTCGCTCGCCACCGTCTTGACCGCGGCCTGGCGGTTCTGGGTCGCGTAGCAGATGTCGTCCTTGGCCGGCCCCACGATCTTGGGGAAGCGGCGCCGCAGGGCCTCGATGCAGTCGCGGGTGTCGTCGACGGAGAGCGTGGTCTGGGTCAGGTACGCGACCTTGTCCGGATCGGGCACGTCGAGGCGGTCCACGTCCTCGGGGTGCGCGATCAGGAACATGCGATCCGGGGCCTCGCCCATGGTGCCGACCACCTCGTCGTGATCCGCGTGGCCGACCAGGATGATCGAGTAGCCCTCGCGCGCGTAGCGCACCGCCTCCAGGTGCACCTTGGTGACGAGCGGGCACGTGGCGTCGATGACCCGCAGGCGGCGCCGCTGCGCCTCCGCGCGCACCGCGGGCGAGATGCCGTGGGCGCTGAAGATCACGGTGGCGTCGTCCGGCACCTCGTCGAGCTCGTCCACGAAGTGGGCGCCCTTGGCCCGCAGCGCCTCCACCACGTGGCGGTTGTGCACGATCTCCCGGCGCACGTACACCGGCGGCGGGCAGACCTGCAGGGCCAGCTCGACGATGTCGATCGCGCGGTCGACCCCCGCGCAGAAGCCGCGCGGGCCGGCCAGGACGATCTGCTGCAGCGGGCGCGTGGTCATGGGGGCGTCCTCACTTGAAGAAATACGAGACGCCGATCACTCCCGAGTCCGAGTTGAAGCCCCGGTTGCGATCGGAGGTGTGGCCGTTCGAGATGTGCTGGAAGCGGTAGCCCGCGTTGACCGCGAGCCGGTCGGTCACGAAGAACGACAGCCCCGCTCCCGCCTCGAGCACGAAGGTGAAGGTGGAGTTGATCTCCGGCACCCGCAGGCTGGTGCCGCCCGCGCCCGCGGTGCCCTCGAGGTACGGCACGAACCGCCCGAGACTCAGCAGGTGGTAGCGACCGGTGATCTTGAGGCCGTTGGCGGTCGCCCCGCTCGGGGAGACGTACTGCTGGAACCAGCCCTCGAGCCCGGGCTCGAACGCGCTCCGCAAGAAGCCGGAGCCGAACGGAGCGAAGAAGAGGTAGGAGAAGCGCGGCGTCTCGGTGATGAACGAGATGTCGCTCACCTCGCGATGCCCCTCGACGTTGTTGGCCGCCCCGCCGCCCACCTGCAGGCCGAAGATCTTGGTGCCCTTCGCGAAGGTTTCTTCCGGATCGTAGCCGGGCGCGGGCCGCGCGAGGGACATCAGCGCCACCGCGGCCACCGCCGCCCATCCCCATCGCCAGTTCGTGGTCATCGTGTCGGGTCCACCAGTACCTTCATGGTCTCACCGCGCTCCATCATCGCCAGCGCTTCTTTCACCCGCGCCAAGCCCATCTGATGGGTCAGGAGCGGACCCGGGTCGATGGCCCCCGCGGCGAGCAAGTCCACCGCGCGCCGGATCAGGTCCGGCGTATGGTGGAAGGCCCCCACCAGGGTGAGCTCCTCGTAGTGCGCCCGGCGGGTGTCCACCCGTACCGAAGTGCCAGGGGCGCAACCCCCAAACAATACCACGGTGCCTCCCCGGCCGACCGCATCTATGGCCTGCTCCCACACCTCCGGCCGACCCGTCGCATCGATGGTCACCTCCGCCCCGCCGCCGGTCACGGCCCTCACGTGGCCAGGCACGTCCGACACGGTCCGCGCGTCCACGCACTCCCCCAGGCCCATGGCCCGCGCCCGCTCGAGACGCCAGCCCGCCTTGCCCACCACGATCACGCGGGCGCCCCGCTGGCGGGCCCCGAGGGCCAGCAGGCATCCCAGGGGGCCGTGCCCGAAGACCACCACCGTCATGCCCGCCTCGACCCGGCCCCGCTCCACGCCCAGGAGGGCACAGGCCAGCGGCTCCGCGAAGGCGGCGCGGGCCGCGGGCACCGCGGGGCCGATCGGCACCACGTTGCGGGCCACCAGGCGGGGCGGCAGCGCGATCGCCTCCCCGTAGGCTCCGTTGACGAACAGCAGGTCCTCGCAGAGGTTCGGCCGGCCCGCCGCGCAGAGGCGGCAGCGGCCGCACGGGGCGGAGTTGGCCGCGACCACGCGATCGCCCTCGCGGAGCCCGGTCACCCCGCGCCCCACCGCGCTCACCGTGCCGGCCAGCTCGTGACCGAACACGGTGGGCACGTGCGGGATCATCACCGGGTGGCCGCGGCGGAGGGTCTTCACGTCGGTGCCGCAGGTCAGCGCGGCCTCGACCCGCACCACCAGACCGCCCGGCTCGGGCGAGGGCTCGGGCACCTCCTCGAAGCGGAGGTCGCCGGGCCCGTGGAAGACCTGGGCCCGCATGCTAGGGCGTGACGTAGACCTTCACCGCCTCGTGCCGCCGCATCAGCTCGACGCCTTCGCCGAGGCGGCCGAGCGGCAGGCGGTGGCTGATGAGGCCGTCGACGCGCACCCGGCCCTCCACGAGCAGGTCGAAGGCCCGGACCAGCTCCGCCGGGGAGGAGGAATACGTCGAGGACACGGTCAGCTCGCGGTGATAGAGCGTGGCGAGCGGCAGGGGCAGCGTCTCGCCCGCGCCGCCCGCGAAGTAGTGCAGCGTGCCGCCGTCGCGCACCCGCCCCGCCGCCGCGGGCAGGACCGCGGAGCCTCCCGCGGTGATGATCACGCAGTCGACGCCGCGGCCGTCGGTGGCCTCGGCCAGCGCGGCGTCGAGGGCGGCGGGCTCGTCGGCCACCCGGGCGCCCACGGAGCGGCCGAGGGCGCGCCGCGCCGGCAGCACGTCGTCGCCGAAGACGGTGGCCCCGGCCAGGTTCAGGAGCTGGGCGAGCAGGCAGCCGATCGAGCCCATGCCGACCACCAGCACGCTGTCGCCGGCCGCCACGCCGCTCCGCTCGACCGCGCGCAGGCAGCACGCGAGCGGCTCGGTGAACGACGCGGTCTCGTCGGCCAGATCCGCGGGCAGCCGGAAGGCGGCGTGCTCCACGTTGGGCGCGGGCACGCGCAGCCGCTCCGCGAAGCCGCCCGGGTCCAGGTTGATGCGCTTGAAGTGGCGGCACATCGAGGGGCTGCCGCGCCGGCAGTAGTGGCAGGCGAAGCACGGCACGTGATGGGCGACCACCAGGCGATCGCCGGGTGAGAACCGCCGCACCCCCGCGCCCACCACGACCACGTCGCCCACCACCTCGTGCCCGAGCACCGCGGGGGCGGAGGCCGCGGGCGAGATCTTCAGCAGGTCGGAGCCGCAGAGCCCGCAGCCGCGCATGCGCAGCAGCAGCTCGCCGGGCCCGGGGACGGGCTCGGGCCACTCGCGGAGCGTGATCACGCCCGCGGCGCAGACCGCGGCCTTCACGAGCCCGGGAGGCGCGAGCCGAGCCAGGCCCGCAGCGCGATCGCGACGCGGCGGGCGGTCGGCACCGTGACGCGCCGGCCGAAGACGTCGAACCGGCGCGCCTCGATCGCGTGCAGCAGCGCGAAGTAGGTGCGTCCCATGATCTCGGCCGCGAAGAGGCGGCGGGCGTCCGCGGGGGGCAGCGCGGACCACGCCCGCTGGTAGTACTCCCGCGCGCGGCCGGCCTCGAAGGTCATGAGCTGGACGAACTGGGGGGTGTAGCGGCCCCCGGCGAGGTCCTCGGTGGTGACCCCGAAGCGGCGCAGATCGGCCTGCGGCAGGTAGGTCCGGCCGTTGCGGGCGTCGACCTGCACGTCCCGCAGGATGTTGGTGAGCTGCAGCGCCACCCCCAGGTTCACCGCGTACTCCCGCGCACGGGCGTCCGAGTAGCCGAAGATCTCGATGCAGCAGAGGCCGACCGCGGAGGCGACCCGGTAGCAGTACGGGTAGAGCGCGTCCCACGTCTCGTAGGTCGGGTGGTCGAGATCCATCTCCACCCCCGCGATGATCTCCTCGAGCGCATGGCGCGGGATCGGGAACCGCCGCAGGGCCACCTGCAAACGCTGTCCGGCGGGATGCTGGGCGCGGCCCTCGTAGACTCGCGCGATCTCTTCCCGCCAGCGGGCCAGCTCCGCGCGCTGGGCCGCGCGGTCCTGGCCCAGGTCCACCGCGTCGTCCACGATGCGGCAGAACGCGTAGCAGGCGTAGATCGCCTCGCGCTGGGCGCGGGGCAGGACCAGGAACGCGTAGAAGAAGTTCGAGCGGCTCTTGCGGGTGAGGCGGGAGACGAACTGGCCGGCGTTCATGGGGGTGGTGGTGTCATCCGTTTACTTCTTCAAGCTTTTCATCTGCGGGGGCCCGGAAATGGCCCCCGCACTCCCCCGGCTGCTGACTTGCCGCCAGCTGGTCGCCGCCCGCACTCCCCCGGCTGCTGACTTGCCGCCAGCTGGTCCCCGCACTCCCGCACTTGCAGCGACCCGCGCGGATTCGCATCATGTTCATGAACGCCTTCCCCTGTGCCGGATGCCGACATAGCCGTGGGCCTTGAACCACTCCACCGCGTCGGACAGGGCGACGTCGGCGGGGGTCTGGGGGAGGCCGAGCTCGCGGACCGCCTTGGCCGCGGTGAAGAACATGCGCTTGCGGGCCATGCGCACCGCGGTGAGCGGGACCGCGGGCGGGCGACCGGTCACGCGCGCCACGCCCTCCATCGCCGCAGCCGCGGTCCACGCGACCGAGTAGGGCACCCGGAAGCGCGGGGCGCGCACCCCGGTGAAGGCCGAGAGCCGGCGGAAGATCTCGAGCAGCGAGATGTTCTCGTGGCCCAGGATGTAGCGCTCGCCCGCCCGGCCCTTCTGGGCGGCGAGGATGTGGCCCCGCGCCACGTCGCGCACGTGGACCACGTTGAGGCCGGTGTCGACCGAGCCGATCATCTTGCCGTCGAGGAAATCGACGATCATCTGCCCGGTGGGCGTGGGCTTGACGTCCCAGGGACCGATCGGGGCGGAAGGATTGACGATCACCACCGGGGCCCCGCGCGCGGCCCACTCCTCGGCCACCCGCTCGGCGAGGAACTTGGAGGCCTTGTAGGCGCCCACCATGTCGGCCAGGGACACCGGGGTGGTCTCGTCGCCCGGGGTGCCGTCCTTGGGGATGCCGACCGCGCCCACCGTCGAGGTGTAGACGATGCGCTCCGCGCCCGCGTCGGTTGCGGCCGCGAGGAGGTGACGGGTGCCGTCGACGTTGGCGCGATAGAGCACGCGCGGGTCCGGCGCCCAGAGACGGTAGTCGGCGGCCGCATGGTAGACGTGGCGCACCCCCGCCACCGCGCGCCGGAGCGAGGCCGCGTCCAGCAAATCGCCGTCCGCCATCTCGACCGCGCAGCCGGCGAGCGCGCGGCGGTCGCCGCCCGGGCGCGCCAGCACGCGCACGGTGTGGCCGTCGGCGAGCAGCTCGCGGACGAGGTTGGCCCCGACGAACCCGGTGCCGCCGGTGACGAGCGCGTCCACGGGGTGGCGGGCTACGCGGTGAACGCCGCGAGCAGGCGCGCGACCGCGGCGAGCGCTCGCTGGGTGGCGTGGCGCAGGGCGAAGGCCCGCGGCAGCACCGACGGGCGCGTCACCGAGAGAGCGAGGGCCCGCGCGGGCCGCAGCTTGCCGGCCTCGGTCACGAGGCCGATCAGCTCCGCCGGCACGTCCTCGCCCGCCGCGTCGGAGACCCCGCGCACCACCAGGGTCGGGCAGCCGGCGCGCGCCGCGAAGGACAGCACCACCGAGGACTCCATGTCCACCGCGACCGCCCCGGTGCGCGCGTGGAGCGCGGCCTTGGCCGCCACCGTCGCCACCAGCTCGCTGGAGGTCGCGAGCGTCCCGGAGCGCGCCTGCGGCGCGAGCGCGGCGGCGCGCGTGTAGGCGGTGGGGGTCACGTTGAGGCGCTCGGCGGCGGGGCCGATCACGCTCTCGGGCAACACCAGATCGCCGGCCCGGAGCTCCGGCGCGAGCGCGCCGCAGACCCCGGCCGAGATCACCAGGGGCTGGTCGAGACCGAGGTGCAGGCCCGGCCAGCGCTGGGCCAGGAGTGCGGCGCGCAGGCCGACCGGCGCCAGGCGGACGGTGCCGCGCCCGAACGCGGGCACCCCGATGGTGGGCAGCGCGGGCAGCTCGAGGTGGCGGGCGAGGGCCCGCGCTTCGAGCTCAACCGCGGTGAGGATGAGGATCCGGGACACTCACCGCCCCGGCCCGCTCCGCCTTCTCCCGCTCCTTGCGCTCGAGCCACGCCCTCCAGCTGTTCCCGGCCGCGGTGTCCTTGCCGGTGAACTTGACGTTGGCAAGCTCGGAATAGGAAAGCGTGAACGGGCCCTCGCCGCTCTCGTCGAAGTACTCGATGAAGGACTCCGACCCGTAGGTGTTGCGGTTGAAGATGTAGCCCACGATCTCGGTGCCGTCGCGCTTCACGATCGTGGTGTTGCCGCGGTAGTCGAAGGCAAACTCCACCACCTCGGCCAGCGTGAGGTAGTCTCCGACGTCGGGCACCCAGCCCTCGAGGCTCACCGCGGGCCCCCTACAGCTTGCCGGTCAGGGTGACCCCGACCGTCTCGACGAAGCCCTTGAGGGAGCTGAAGGTGTAGTCCACCGCGGTGGCCTCGTACCCGCAGTGCACCATGCAATCGCGGCACTTGTCGTTGCCGCTCTTCTTGCCGTAGTTCTCCCACGGGGTGGTCTCCATCAGCTCCTTGAAGGTGCGGGCGTAACCCTCCTGCAGGAGATAGCACGGCCGCTGCCACCCGAACATGTTGTAGGTCGGGTTCCCCCACGGGGTGCACTCGAAGTCGTGCTTGCCCATGAGGAAGCGCAGGAAGAGCGGCGACTGGTTGAAGCGCCACCGCTTCTTGGGGTTGGCCAGCATCTTCGCAAAGAGCTCGTGGGTCCGCGACTGGAGCAGGAAGTGCTCCTGGTCCGGCGCCTTCGAGTAGCTGTAGCCGGGGGAGACCATCATGCCCTCGACGCCCAGGTTCATCATCTCGTCGAAGAACTCGCGCATCCGCAGCGGGGAGGCCCCGTCGAAGAGGGTGCTGTTGGTGGTGACCCGGAAGCCCCGCTTCACCGCCTCGCGGATGGCGGGCACCGCCTGGTCGTAGACCCCGTCGCGGCACACCGCCTCGTCGTGCTCCTCGCGCAGGCCGTCCATGTGGACGCTGAACGAGAGGTACTTCGACGGGGTGAAGAGGTCGAGCTTTTCCTTCAGGAGGATGGCGTTGGTGCAGAGATACACGTACTTCTTCCGCTTCACCAGCTCCGCGACCAGCTGGTCGATCTCCGGGTACATCAGCGGCTCGCCGCCCGGGATGCTCACGATGGGCGCCCCGCACTCCTCGACCGCGGCCAGACACTTCTCGACGCTCAGGTTCTTCTTGAGGATCTGGGCCGGGTACTGGATCTTGCCGCAGCCGGCGCAGGCGAGGTTGCAGCGGAAGAGCGGCTCGAGCATCAGAACGAACGGATAGCGCTTGCGCCGCGCCACCTTCTGGCGGAGCACGTATGTCGCGACCGTCCACATCTGAGACAGCGGAACGCTCATGTTCGGTGGTCCTCCAACTCTCTGGCGGCCCTCAGGGCCTTGGTTGCCCGCCGGTCATGGCCGGGGCGGACAGCGATTCGGCAGACCATTGGCCCACCGTCACCTTGTTGACGCTATACAGTAGCAGAAAGAGCCCCACGTGGACGAGGATTCCCGCGGCCGCGAGCAACGCCTCCCCGATCCAGAGGGTCACCGACAGGTTCACGGCAAGGACCAGATAGTAGAGCGCGATCCCGAGCCCCGGGGCCCCCCGATCCAGCACGAGGCTCCGGGAGTGGCCGTCGCCGTGCTCGCCCCAGACGTACCCTCCGATGGTCACCCAGCCCACCACGAGCCACCCCAGAAAGTTGGACAGCGGGACCCCGAAGTAGAGCCCACCCTCAGGATAGTAGAAGATGTGGCCGAGAAACCACCGCCCGCCCCGGACCGCGGCGGGGTCGATCACCACGTCGAGCAGCATCATGAGGGCGCCGGCCACCAGCACCAGCCGCGCGCGCCCGCCGCGGGTCGTCGCCCAGCGCGGCCCGAAGGTCCGGCGGGCGAGGCAGAACGAGGCGTAGGCGAGGAACGGGAACGACAGCGGCGAGAAGAACGGCACGTTGCTGAGGAAGAGCTCCGCGGCCCGGGTGGCGCCGGTGTAGTGGTAGAGGCCGAAGGGTACCCCGATCCGGGTGGAGGCCAGCTCCGCCACCAAGGCCGCCGCCCCGCCCCACAGCAGGAACGCCACCGTGCGGACGCCGCCGATGTCGCGGACGCCGGCCACCAGGAAGAAGAAGAGGAAGCCGACCACGTAGGGTCGGAGCACGAAGGTCCCGAGCAGCTGCACCGCAACCGAGGCGAGCGTGCCCCACCCGTCGCCTCCGCCGACAAGGGGAGTTGCCACGGGCTCACCTTACGGAAGTTGGCGGATTTTTTCAAGAACTGCGGGGGCGTTCGCCGACCCCTGTGCTAGTATCTAGCGATGTTTTCGCCGCCCGCGTCCGACGTGTGGCCGGCCCCGCTCCGTCCCATCGCGGCGCTGGGGCGCCTGATCGTCGATCTGATCCTGGCCCTGGGGCAGTTCGGGCGGTTCTTCGCCCGCGCCGTCGCCTACGTCGTCATCCCCCCCTTCAAGGTGGGCCGGCTGATCGACCGGATCCACTTCATCGGCTTCCGGTCGCTCACCATCGTGATCCTGACCGGGGCGTTCACCGGCATGGTGCTCGGGCTGCAGATCTTCCTGGTCCTCTCGCGCTTCGGCTCCGAGGCCTACCTCGGGCCCGCGGTGGCCCTGTCCCTGATCCGGGAGCTGGGGCCGGTGCTCTGCGCGGTGTTCGTGACCGGCCTCGCCGGCTCCGCCCTCACCGCCGAGATCGGCATCATGAAGATCACGGAGCAGATCGACGCGCTGCAGGTGATGGCCCTGAACCCGTTTCGCTACCTGGTGGTCCCCGCCATCGTGGCCGGCGTCATCACCTTTCCCCTCATGGTCTCGATCTTCGACGTGGTCGGGATCATGGGCGGCTACCTGGTGGGCGTGGAGCTGCTGGGCCTCTCGCCCGGCACCTACTTCGGCGAGATGAAGACCTTCGTGAACTGGGCAGATCTCATGACCGGCTACTGGAAGGCGCTCTCGTTCGGGATCATCGTGCCGTGGGTCTGCACCTACAAGGGCTTCAACTGCGGCCACGGGGCGGCGGGCGTCGCGCGCGCCACCACCCAGGCGGTGGTGCTCTCCTCGGTGCTCATCCTGGTCTGGGACTACTTCCTGGGGTCCGTGCTGCCGTGATCCGGGTGCAGGGCCTCCAGAAGCGCTTCGGCTCCCAGGAGGTGCTCCGTGGCGTCGACCTCGACATCGCCACCGGCGAGATCATGGTGGTGATCGGCCGCAGCGGCGGCGGCAAGTCGGTCCTGCTCAAGCACATGATCGGGCTGCTGCGTCCCGACGCGGGCGCGGTGCTGGTGGACGGCACCGACATCACCCGGCTGCGCGGCCGGGCGCTGGACCGCGTGCGCGAGCGCTACGGGGTGGTCTTCCAGGGCGGCGCCCTCTTCGACTCCATGTCGGTGTGGGACAACGTGGCCTTCCCCCTGCGGGAGAAGAGCCGGCACTCCACCGCCGAAATCCAGGGACGGGTGGAGGAGAAGCTCGAGCAGGTGGGGCTGGACGGCATGGGGGACAAGAATCCGGCCGAGATCTCGGGGGGCATGCGGAAGCGGGTCGCCATCGCGCGCGCGCTCGTGACCGAGCCCGAGATCGTGTTCTTCGACGAGCCCACCACCGGGCTCGACCCGATCCTGGTCAACACCATCCACCACCTCATCGTGGACCTGCACCGCAAGTTCCGCTTCACCGCGGTGATGGTGAGCCACGAGATCCCCGAGATCTTCGAGGTGGGCGACCGGGTCGCGATGCTCCACGACGGAGTGATCGTGGAGGTCGGGACCCCGGGTGCGGTGCGCGGCTCCGCCAAGGCGGTGGTGCAGCACTTCATCCGCGGCGAGGTCGAGGCGGTCCCCGCAGACCAATCCCCCCGCCCGATCCGGTGACCGGGGGGCAACGGCAGGAGGCCACATGAGGCGTTCGGCGCTGGATCTGGGAGTTGGCCTGTTCGTGCTCCTCGGCTTGGTGGCGCTGGCATGGATGTCGGTGAAGCTCGGCCGCGTCGACCTCCTCGGCAACCGGGGCTACGTGGTGAGCGCGGACTTCCCGACGGTGGGCGGACTCAAGACCGGCTCCACCATCGAGATCGCGGGCGTCGAGGTGGGCCGCGTGGACCGTATCGAGCTGCGCGACTACCAGGCCCACGTGGTCATGACGATCCATCCCGACGTGAAGCTGCAGGAGGACTCGATCGCCTCCATCAAGACCAAGGGGCTGATCGGCGAGCGCTACGTCCGCCTGAGCCCCGGGGGCTCGGACAAGCTCATCCCGCCCAACGGACGGATCCGCGAGGTGGAGCCGCCGGTCGACATCGAGGAGCTGCTCTCCAAGTACATCTTCGGCAAGGTGTAGACTCTCGCGCCGGGAGGATTCGATGAACTGGCTTCACGTGAAGGCAGCGCTGCTGGCGGTGGGACTCGCGGTGACCGCGGTCTCTCCCGCGGCGGCCGGCGTGCCGACGGATCAGCTCCGCGGCGCGGTGGATCGCGTGCTCAAGACCCTCGAGGACCCGGGCCTCAAGGGGGAGGGCAAGGTGAACGACCGGCGGGTCGCGGTTCGCAAGATCGCGAACGAGATCTTCGACTTCGGCGAGATCGCCAAGCGCTCGCTCGCCCGCCACTGGCAGCCGCTCTCCGAGGCGCAGCGCACCGAGTTCGTGGGACTCTTCGCGGACCTGCTCGAGCGCTCCTACATCTCCAAGATCGAGACCTACGGGGGCGAGAAGATCCAGTACACCGCGGAGAAGATCGACGGCGATCTCGCCACCGTCTCCACCCGCATCGTCACCAAGAACGGCACCGAGGTGCCGGTCGACTACCGCATGAAGAAGGGCGCGGATCGCTGGCTGGTGTACGACGTGAGCATCGAGGGCGTGAGCCTCGTCTCCAGCTACCGCACCCAGTTCAACAAGATCATCCAGACCTCGTCCTACAACGAGCTCGTCTCCAAGCTGCGTACCAAGCAGGACGAGCTGCTCGCGGAGGACAAGGGCCAGAAGAAGGGGAAGTGATGACCAAGAGCGGACTCCTGCGCGCGCTCCTTCGCCGGCCGGGCCTGGTCCCGATGGTGGGCGCCCACGACGCGCTCTCCGCCAAGCTCATCGAGGCGGCGGGCTTCCCGGTGGTGTGGTCCTCCAGCTTCGCGGTCTCCGCCGCCCAGCGGGCGGTGCCGGACGTGAACCTGCTCACCATGACCGAGAACCTCGAGGCCGCCCTGTTCATCGACGAGGCGGTGGCGGCGCCGGTCATCGCGGACGTCGACAACGGCTACGGCAACGTGGTCAACGTCGTGCGCACCGTGCAGGAGTACGAGCGGGCGGGCATCGCGGGCATCTGCATGGAGGACAACGTCTTCCCCAAGAAGTGCAGCCTCTACCCGGGCATGAAGCGCGAGCTCCTGTCGGTGGAGGAGTTCGCGGGCAAGGTCCGCGCCGCGGTCGACACCCGCAAGGACCCCGACTTCGTGCTGATCGCGCGGGTCGAGGCCCTCATCGCGGGCTGGGGCATGAAGGAGGCGCTGCGCCGGGCCCACGCCTACGCCGACGCGGGGGCGGACATGGTGCTCATGCACTCCAAGTCCAAGACCGCGGCCGAGATCCTGGAGTTCATGCGTCTCTGGGACCGCCCGACGCCGGTGGTGGTGGTGCCCACCCTCTACCCCTCGGTCACCTTCGCGGAGCTGGAGGGCGCCGGGATCAAGATGGTGATCTGGGCCAACCAGGTGCTGCGCGGCGCGGTCCAGGGCATGCAGCAGACCCTGCAGACGCTGGCCCGCGAGCGGCGCCTCGACGCGCTGGATCCCCACATCGTGCCGCTCGAGGAGATCTACAAGCACGTGGGCGTCGACGAGTTCAAGGCCATCGAGGACGCCTACCTCCCGGCCAGCCCCGGCTCCGCCCGCGCGGTCATCATCGCGGCGGGCTCCGGCAAGTCGCTGCTGCCGCTGACCGAGGATCGGCCCAAGTGCATGCTCGACATCAAGGGCCGCACGATCCTGGAGCGCCAGATCGACACCCTGCGCGCCTGCGGGGTGCAGGACATCGTGGTGGTGCGCGGGTACAAGAAGGACGTGGTCAACGTCCCCGGGGTTCGCTACTACGACCACGACGGCTACGAGGAGACCGGCGAGCTCGGCTCGCTCTTCGCGGCCGATCGCGAGCTGCGCGGGCCGATCCTGTTCCTCTACTCGGACATCCTGTTCGAGCAGGGCGTGCTGGAGAAGCTGCTGCGCGCCGAGACCGACTGCGCGATCGTGGTCGACCGCGCGTGGGTGGATCAGCGCGAGCGCCTGCTGCCGCTGTCCAAGCCGCTCGACCTCGTAATCACCGCCGGCACCCCCGAGGCGGGCCTGCGCGCGCTCCCCGGCGCGCCGGACGATCGCCTGGTCTCGGTGGGCCAGCGGATCGCGCCCGAGCGGGCCACCGGCGAGTTCATCGGCCTCGCCCTCTTCTCCGAGCGGGGCACCGCCGCGATGCGCCAGGCCTACCAGGACAAGGTGGCGGCGGGGGCGCGGCCCTTCCACGAGGCGGACCGGCCGGAGCGCGGCGCCTTCACCGACCTCCTGCAGGAGCTCGTGGAGCGCGGCGAAACGGTGGCGTGCGTGGACGTCTACAAGGGCTGGCTCGAGGTGGACACGTTCGAGGACTACCAGCGGGCATGGGCGGCGATCAAGGCCTGACCGGCGCCGCGCTCGCCGGGCTGCTCGAGGCGCAGGGCTTCGACTTCTTCACCGGCGTGCCCTGCTCGATGATCGAGGGCCTCATCGCGACCCTCGAGACGCACCCGCGGCTTCCCTACGTCCCGGCGGTGCGCGAGGACGTGGCGGTCGGCCTGGCCGCGGGGGCGTGGATGGCGGGCCGGCACCCGATGGTGCTGATGCAGAACTCCGGGCTCGGCACCAGCATGAACGCGCTGGTGTCGCTGTCGCTCATGTACCGGCTCCCCGCCCTGCTCCTGGTCACCTGGCGCGGGCACGCGGGCAAGGACGCGCCCGAGCACATCGTGATGGGCGAGATCTCACCATCCCTGCTGGAGCTGCTGCGCATCCCGCACCGCATCCTCTCCGCGCGCAGCGTGGCCGACGACGTGGCGTGGGGCCGCGCGGAGGCCGAGCGGCTGAGCCAGCCGGTGGCGCTCCTGCTGCCCCCCGGGGTGCTCGACGGCGCCTCGCACACCGCGGCGGGTGCCGGGACCCCCGCGGTCTCGCTGGGAGCTCCGAGCGGGCCGGACGCGCCGCTACCCGCCCCCCGCATCTCGCGCTTCGAGGCCCTGCGCGCGGCGGTGTCCGCGCTCCAGCGCGAGCCGGTGATCCACGCCAACGGCTACATCTGCCGCGAGTCGTTCGCGGTCAAGGATCGGGTGGAGAACTTCTACATGATCGGCTCGATGGGCATGGCCTCCGCCATCGGCCTCGGGGTCGCGCTCGCGGTGCCAGACCGCCCGACGGTGGTCTTCGACGGCGACGGCAACCTGCTCATGAGCCTCGGGATCCTGCCCATGATCGGCGGCGGGCCGGTGATGGGCCGGCAGCGCCCGGCCAACCTGGTGCACGTGGTGTTCGACAACGCCCTCTACGGCTCGACCGGCAACCAGGCCTCGCCCTCCCGCGCGGTGGGGCTGCACCGCATCGCGCGCGCGGCCGGCTACGAGCGGACCGTCGCGGTGGCGGGCGCCGACGAGCTGGCGGCCGCGGTCAGCGGAGCCCTCGCGGGCGGCGGGCCCCACTTCATCCTCGCCCGCGTCACCGCCGACGAGCAGCCGGCCCCGCGCATCCCCTACCCGCCGGAGGAGATCCGCGACCGCTTCCGCTCCTGCTTCGGGAGCGCACGCCGGTGAAGGCCATCATCCTCGCCGCCGGCGTCGCGCGCCGGCTCGCTCCGCTGACCGATCACACCCACAAGTGCCTGCTGCCGGTGGGCGAGCGCTCCCTGCTCGACCGGATGCTGGACGCGCTCGCGGCCAGCGGGGTGGAGGAGTCGGTGCTGGTCCTGGGGCACTGCCAGGATCAGGTGCGGCGCGCCGCCGGCACCGCTCGCGGCCCGATGCGCATCGGCTACGTGGAGAACCCCGACTACCAGAAGGGCTCGATCCTCTCCCTCTGGTGCGCGCGCGAGACCCTCCTCTCCGACAGCACGCTGGTGATGGACGCGGACGTGCTCTTCCCGGCCCGCTTCCTGCGCGGCCTCATCGATTCGCCCGCGCCCAGCGCGCTCTTGCTGGACCGCGGCTTCCAGGACACCGGCGAGGAGGTGAAGCTCTACGCGGTGGGCGATCGCGTGATCGCGCTCGGCAAGAAGTTCGTGCCCAGGGCCTGGGACGTGGTGGGCGAGGGCGTCGGCTTCTTCAAGTGCAGCGACGCGCACGCCCCCGAGTACCTCCGGCTCATGGAGGAGTCCATCCGGGAGACCGGCGGGGCCAACGAGTACGAGGACGCTCTGCACCGTCTCCTCGCCCAGGTGCCGGTGGGCTGGGTGGACGTGACCGGCCTGCCCTGGACCGAGGTGGACTTCGCGGAAGATCTGCGCCGCGCCGCGACCCAGGTCCTGCCGAAGATCGAGCGGCTCGAGCCCTGATGTGCTCCGAGCCGTCCTGTACCTCCCCGACGCGGCCGCGCTCCCGCTAGCCGGCACCGATGTCTGCGGGCGCACCCTCGCGGTGCGCGCGATGGTGACGGCCCTGCGCGCGGGTGCCTCGTCGATCGTGGCCCCCGCGGTCCTGCGCGACGCCGCGGTCGAGCGCGCGCTCCGCCGCATGCCGACCCTGGCCACCGCGCTCCACTGGCTCGACGCGGGGACCGCGCCGCCGGCCGACGGGCCGGCCCGCTGGCTCCTGCTGCCCGCGTCCTCGCTCGTGCACACCCACACCCTCGAGGGCCTGCTCGCGGATCCGGCGGGCCGGCCCGTGGTGCTGGCCGGATCCACGGACGCCGCCGCCCCGGTGGCGGTGACGCCCGCCCCGCCGCCCCCCGCGCTCTGGCCCGAGCTGGCCGCGGGCGGTCCGGTGGGCCCGGCGCTCGCGGGCTGGCTCGCGGGCGCGGACCCGCTGTCGCGGCCCGCGACGGGTCCGTGGGTCGACGCGCGCGGAGCCGGCGGTCGCGCACGGGCCGAGGCCGCGCTCGAGGCCACGCTCTCGATCCCGGCCGACTCCAGCATGGACCGGCACCTTCACCGCCGCTGCTCGCGGTTGATCACGCGCGGGCTCGTGCAGACCGACCTCACCCCGAACCAGGTGAGCCTCGTGAGCCTCGCCATCGGCCTGGCCGCCATCTGGTGCTTCTGGGGTGCGACGCCTGCGAGCGCCCTCGCGGGCGTGGTCCTCTACGCGCTGGCCTGCATCGTCGACCACTCGGACGGCGAGCTCGCCCGCCTCACCTTCCAGGAGTCGGCGTTCGGGGCCAACCTCGACTGGACCATCGACACCGTCGTACACGCGGGCCTGGTGCTGGGCATCGGCCTGACCGCGGGTGGCGCGGTGATGGCGGCGATCGGGGCCATCGGGGCCGCGGGTGTGACCCTGAGCGCGCTCTTCGCGCGCTACCTGCCCCACGAGATCGAGATCGGCGCCAGCGTGGGCGGGATGCTGCGCAACATCGGCAACCGCGACCTCTTCTACATCCTGCTGGTCGGCGCCGCCGTCCTGCGCTGGCTGGCACCCTCGCTGGTGGGCATCGCCGCGGTGGTGGTCGGGGTCGGCTCGCAGGCCTACTGGGTGAGCTGCCTGGCCCGCATCCGGCGCCTCGGCCGCCGGCGTACCGCCTAGTGTCGCGCTGGATCCGGCCGCTGCTGGTCCTGTCCGGACTGGCGGTGGTGGCCTATCTGGTCGCCCGCATCGGACCGGAGGCCATCCTCTCCTCGTTCGTCACGCTCGGGTGGCGGCTGCCGCTGGTGCTGACCTTCCCGTACGTGCTGGCCGCGCTGGTGGATACCATCGCGTGGCGCCTGCTCCTGCCGGGCCCGGTGCCGCTCGGCCTCGTGTTCCGCGCGCGGCTGGCCGGCGAGGCGGTGAACCTGGCCACGCCCACCATGGCGGTGGGCGGCGAGCCCCTGAAGGCGTTCCTGCTGCGGCCGCACGTGCCGGTCCTGCACGGGCTGGTCTCGGTCATCGCGGACAAGACCACGATCGTGGCCGGGCAGATCGTGTTCCTCGCGCTGGGGCTGCTGGCCGCCCGCTCCGCGCTGCCCGCGTCGAGCCGGCTGCTGCCGATCATGACCGGGCTGCTCGCGATCGAGATTCTGGCCATCGGCGGCTTCGCGCTGGTGCAGGCCAGCGGCGGGCTCGGGGGAGGTGGGCGACTGCTGGGCCGCATCGGGGCCCGGGTGGGCTTCGGCGGCGAGCGCTACCTCCAGGGCCTGGGCGACCTCGATCGCGCCCTCGCCGAGCTCTACCGCAGCGGGCGGCGGCGCCTCGTCGCCTCCGCGCTCGTCCACGCGGTGGCGTGGGCCACCGGCGGCCTCGAGGTCTACATCGTCATGTTCTTGCTGGGCACCCCGACCTCGCTCGGCACCGCGATGATCATCGAGTCCTTCGCGGGCGGGGTGAAGTTCGCCAGCTTCATGGTGCCGGCGTCGCTGGGGGCCCTGGAGGGAGGCTACGTGGCCTTCTTCGAGGCCTTCGGGCTCAGCGCGGCCTCCGGGCTGTCCTTCGTCCTCGTGCGCCGGCTCCGGGAGATGACGTGGGCCGGGCTCGGCTTCCTGGCCCTCGGGGTGTCGGATCGTCCCCGGGGGGTCCCCCAGGCGGACGAGACGGACCCGTAGCCTGCGGCCCCGCCTTTCCTCGTGTGCTAGACTCAGTGAAAACTTTGCATCGTCGCCGACGGCGGCGATTCCTGAGGAGGCGTCCGTGGGATCAGTTCGCGTCGCGGTGATCGGCGTCGGTAACTGTGCGTCCGCCCTCGTGCAGGGGGTCCACTACTACAAGGGCGCCGCCGACGACGGCTTCATCCCGGGCCTCATGCGCCCGCGGCTCGGCGGGTACCACGTGGGCGACATCGAGTTCTCGGCCGCCTTCGACATCGACGCCCGCAAGGTCGGGACCGACCTCTCGGAGGCCATCTGGTCTCCGCCCAACAACACGGTGCGCTTCGCGGAGGTGCCGCGGCTCGACGTCCCGGTGCAGCGGGGCATGACCCACGACGGCCTGGGCCACTATCTCTCCCAGGTCATCACCAAGGCGCCCGGCACCACCGCCGACATCACCCAGATCCTGAAGGAGACCCGCACCGACGTGGTGGTCAACTTCCTGCCGGTGGGCAGCGAGATGGCGACCAAGTGGTACGTCGAGCAGGTGCTCGACGCGGGCTGCGGCTTCGTCAACTGCATCCCGGTGTTCATCGCTCGCGAGAACTACTGGCGGCGGCGCTTCGAGGACCGGGGGCTGCCCATCGTGGGCGACGACGTCAAGTCGCAGGTGGGCGCGACCATCATCCACCGCATCCTCACCAAGCTCTTCATGGACCGCGGGGTGCACCTCGAGCGCACGAGCCAGCTGAACGTGGGGGGCAACACCGACTTCTACAACATGCTCGAGCGGCAGCGCCTCGCGTCCAAGAAGATCTCCAAGACCGACGCGGTGCGCTCCCAGCTCGCCCACGAGATGGCGGACGACGACATCCACATCGGCCCCAGCGACTACGTGCCGTGGCTCCTGGACCGCAAGTGGGCCCACATCCGCCTCGAGGGCAAGAGCTTCGGCGATCAGCCCATCAACGTGGAGCTGAAGCTCGAGGTGTGGGACTCTCCCAACTCGGCGGGGGTGGTGATCGACGCGATCCGGTCCTGCAAGATCGCGATGGACCGGGGCATCAAGGGAGCGCTCCTGGCGCCGTCGGCCTACCTCATGAAGTCGCCGCCCGAGCAGTGGTCGGACGAGACGGCCCGCACGCGCCTGGAAAAGTTCATCGGCGGCGCGGACTAGCCGCCGCTCCCGCGGTCGAGGTCGTTCATGGTCGCTCTCTCGCGCACCGGCCGTCTCCTGCGCCGGCTGGTCCGGCTGTCCTGTCGCCGGCCCATCGTCACCGTCGGGATCGCCCTGCTCCTGGCCGCGATCTCGGTCTTCTACACCGTCCACGCGCTCACCTTCAGGACCTCCACCCGCGCGCTCCTGCCCCAGAACGCGGGCTTCGTGCAGCGCTACGGAGAGTACGCCAAGGAGTTCGGGGAGCTGGAGGACATCGTGGTGGTGGTGGAGGCCGGCTCCTTCGAGGGCGCGCGCGCCTACGCGACCCGCCTCACCGACGAGCTGAACTCGGGCCCGGTCAAGTTCCACCGCATCGCCTACCGCATCGACCCCAAGCGTTTCGAGGGCCGCCAGCTCCTCTACCTCCCCGCCCCGGAGCTGCGCGAGATCCGCGACAAGATCTTCGACCACCAGGAGTTCATGGAGAGCTTCGCGGGCGATCCGAGCCTGGCCCGGCTGCTCGAGGGCGTGAACACCCAGATGGCGGCCGCCTTCGTGTCGAACCTGTTCGACATCGGGCTCCAGGACAAGGACCTGCCGGTGGACACCCGCTTCCTGCGGGTGCTGCTGGACCAGATGGCGAGCCGGCTCGAGCGCCCGGGGCCCTATCGCTCGCCGTGGGGCACGCTGTTCTCCTTCGGAGAGGATCCGCCCGCGGACGCGGGCTACTTCCTCTCCGACGACAAGAGCCTGCTCTTCATCCTGGTCGAGACTCCCCCGGGCGAGAAGGGCAGCTTCACCGGCGACCAGGAAGCGATCGAGACCATCCGCGACACCATCGCGCGCCTGCGCCCCGCGTTCCCGAACGTGCAGGCGGGCGTCACCGGCGCCCCCGCCCTCTCCAACGACGAGATGACCTCCGCCTTCCACGACAGCAGCATCTCCGACGTGCTGGCCTTCGCCCTGACCCTGGTGGTGATGACGCTCGCGTTCATGCGGGTGGGCAAGCCGGTGCTGATGCTGGCGGTCCTCGCGGTCACCCTCGCGTGGTCGATGGGCCTGGTCACTCTGGTGGTCGGCCACCTGACCCTGTTCTCGGTGATGTTCATCTCGATCGTAGTGGGCATCGGCATCGACTACGGCATCTACTACCTCTTCCGCTACGAGGAGGAGATCTTCCTCGGCCGGAACCTGCGCGAGGCCCTCGAGCTGACCGCGGCCCGCACCGGGCCCGGCATGCTGATCGGGGCCCTCACCGCGGCGGGCACCTTCTTCGTCCTCGTCCTCACCGACTTCCGTGGCATCCAGGAGCTGGGCGTCATCGCCGCGATGGCGATCCTGCTGGCGTGGGTGGGGATGATGACCCTCTTCCCCGCGGTCCTGATGCTCGTGGACCGCCGCCACGCCGACCGCCCGCGGCAGCGCCGCCCCCGGGCCCACCAGCTGGAGCGCATCCGGGTGCCGCTGCTCGACCGGCTGGTCACCTTCCCGCGCTCGATCCTGATCGGGGCCGGGGTGGCGACCGCGCTCGCGATCTGGACCATTCCGCGCGTGGGCTTCGACTACAACGTGCTCAACCTGCAGGCCAAGGGTACCGAGTCGGTGGCGTGGGAGCGGCGCATCCTGGCCGGCACCGGGCGCTCCGGCTTCAACGGGCTCTCCTCCGCGGCCTCCCTCGACGAGCTGCGGCGCAAGCAGGCCGCCTTCGAGAAGCTGCCGTCGGTGTCCGACGTGGACTCCGTGCTCCGGGTCATCCCCGACGATCAGCCCGAGAAGATCGAGATCATCAAGAGCTTCGCGCCCCTGGTGGCCCCGATCCGCGTCGGGCGGTCGAGCCCGGTCGACCTCGACCGCCTGAAAAAGGCGCTCTCGGAGATCAAGCGCCGCTTCGACGTGGTGGCCACCGAGGCGGGGACCAAGCTGCCCGCCGAGGTGCGGGTGGTGCGCGACAAGACGGTGGAGGTCATCCGCCTGCTGGACAAGAGCAAGCGCGACTCCGCGGAGGCCGCGCTCAACTACCTCCAGGCCCAGCTCTACCGGGACTTCGTGGGCAAGTTCTACGGGCTGCAGCGCAACCTGAATCCCACCGTGGTCACCATCAAGGACGTGCCCGACGAGCTGCGCCGCAAGTTCATCGGCCGGGACGGCCACTTCCTGATCGCGATCCATCCCAAGGTCGACATCTGGGAGAAGGCGGGGGCGGCCGAGTTCGTCCGCGACATGCGCACGGTGGATCCCGACGTCACCGGCCCGCCGGTCATCACCTACGAGGCCACCGTGCTGATGGAGCGGGCCTACCTCACCGGCACCCTCTACGCCTTCGTCCTGGTGGGCGGGCTCAGCGTGCTGATGATCCGCCGGTGGCGCGAGAGCATGCTGGCCCTGGTGCCGATGGTGCTGGCGCTCCTGTGGACGATCGGGCTCATGCACCTCTGCGGGATCAAGTTCAACCTCGCCAACATCTGGGGCCTGCCCTTGATCATCGGGACCGCGGCCGAGTTCGGGCTCAACGTGATCGTGAGCCACCTCGAGGTCCGCTCCCACCAGGGCCCGCTGATCGCCCGCAGCGCGGTGATGGGCGTGCTGCTGAACGGGATCACCACCATGGTGGGCTTCGGCAGCCTCATGATCGCCTCCCACCAGGGCATCTTCAGCCTCGGGCTGCTGCTGACCCTCGGCTCCTTCTGCGGCATCGTGGCGTCGCTGGTGGTGCTGCCGGTGCTGCTCCAGCTGATCCGCAGCCGGACGGCGCTGGCCGAGGTTCCGCTCGCGAAATCCTCCGCCGCGTAGCCCGCGGGACCCGGCGCCGCGCGCGGGGCGCCCCGGGGGGCTACAGGGCGTCGGGCCCGGCCGCGATCCGCTCCAGGTCGGCCCGGGTGTAGGAGCCCAGGCTCCGGTAGTCGAGCTGGAGGTAGTTCTTGATCCACTGCTGGGCGATCTTCACCGCCTTGCGGTAGCGCGCCTCGCTCTCCGCGTCCTTCGTCTTCATCAGGCGGAGGATGTCCTCCACTTCCTCTTGAAGGAGACGCTTGACCAGCGCCGCATCATGCCGGACTGGAATCCCTTCCGTGGTCTCGGCCGCGTGCCGAATGCGCTGGGCGATCTGGGCCACCGACATGCGCCCGGTGGCGAGATCCTCCATGAGCGCCGGATGCACGCCGGGCTTGCCGGCCAGGCTGTCGATGCCCTTGGCCCCGCGGCCCTGCAGCCAGCCTTCCACGTACTCGATCAGCATGCGGGCGTTGCGCCGCGTGCCCTCGACCGTGATCGGGCCCGCCGGCACCTCGATGCGCACCGGGAACGCGTCCGGATTCGTCATCTGGGCGGTGGGCTTCCACGTCCCGCCGCCGTGCACGCGCTTGAAGGGCTCGGCCGCCGTCTTCATGTGGAAGATGTGGGCCACCCACGCGCGGATGAAGCCCTGCTCCGCCTCCCACACCTTGTCCGCGCGGATGGACTCCGCGGCGACCCGGTTCACCTCCGGATCCGGGTTCGGCAGCGCGGTGGCCATGCCGCCGATCGGCACCGCCCCGCGCTTCAGGCACACCGCCACCAGCCGGCGGAAGATGTTGGCGATGAACGGAGTGGTCTTCACGTCGACGCCGAAGCGATCCGGCCACACCGCCTCGGGGTCGGCCATCACGAACTCGAAGATGCTGGCCTTGAGGTCCCAGCGCGCCGCGTTCAGGCCCGCCGCGTACGGGCCGAGGGCGTGGAGCATCTCCTCCATCTCGTAGACCGCGGGCAGCGCCTCCACCAGCGGGATGGCCCGGATGGTCGCGTCCTTCAGGAACGGCAGGTGCGCGCGGCTCGCGTCGAAGAGATCGCGGTACCACGCGCACTCCTCCGCCCCATCCACCTTGGGCAGGTAGAAGTAGATCCCCTGCCCGCGCCCGGCCTGGGCCCGCCCCGGATAGAAGAGGGTGAGCGCGGTGCCGAGGATGGCGGCGGACACCGGCTTGCCGTCGACCGTGACCTCGGGCTCGTCGAGGTGCAGCCCGCGCTCGCGGTGCATGAAGAAGGGCAGCTCGCCGGGGGCGATGCGGTACTGGCGCTTGCGCTCCCGGTCCTCGAACTGCAGCTCGTGGTTCACCGCGGCGAGGCGATTGTGGCAGGCCCGCACCGTGTCGATCAGGCGATGACCCGCCGAGTCCTCGTCGTCGTCCAGGTCGCCCTCCGCGCGCTCTCCCTCCGGCCCCGGGTTGAGCGCGTTGATGAACATGCTGGTGATCGAGCACGGGCCCGAGATCTCGATGCCGGGCCGGGCGAGATCCTCCGGCACCGGCGGCACCTTCCAGTCCCCGGTGCGCGCCGCGCTCGCGGCGGGCGAGGCGGGCAGGCGCCCGTGCTGCAGCGCCTGGACGAGCCGCTCGTCGCGCCGGGCGCGGAGGGCGAGCACCCGCGACCCGAGGGCGTCGTGCAGGCGCAGCAGGTAGGCCTGGAACTCGGGGGTGAAGAGCGCGTCCGCGCCCTCCACGGTCGCGAACCGCACGCGCTGGCTCGAAGGGGCTCCTGGGCTCGGCGCCATTGACGTCGCTCCGTTCGGTTGGGTTGGGACCGGCCTCAGGACGCGGTCCGGGCGCCGCGGGAGCGGCCGCGCCAGAGCGCGCCGACGCCGAAGTAGGCGAAGGCGTCCTTCAGGTTGGAGAAGAGGCGCCAGAGACGCCCCATGTCCTGGCTCGTCACGTACTCCATGCTGAACACGATCCGGCGGTCGCCGGCGCGGGACGGGCTGACCCCGTGGTAGACCTTGTCGCCGTTGAAGATCACCATCGTCCCCGGATCGGTCGCCACCTCCAGATCGACCGGGGCGCGTCCGGGCTGCCGGGTGTGCAGGCGGCAGCGCAGGCGGCTCGCGGAGTCCTGGACCAGGCCGACGAGCACGGTGTAGCGCGCGCCCCGGTAGTAGGAGGTGTCGTAGTGGTAGCCCATGTGGTCGCCGGGCTCGGTGTAGAAGTAGAGCGCGCACGCGTGGGGATCCTCCTCCGGGCAGCACTGGAGCGGCGCCCCCACCAGGTCGGACAGGAAGCGGCGGAAGCGCTCCGACCGGTAGAGCGCGAGGAGCGCGGGGCCGTCCTCCGCGATCGCGAAGGCGCTCACGCTGCCCCCCTTCTTGTGGCGCGGCACGTAGCTGCGGTTGAGGCCGGGCTCGAGGCCGCGCGCGTCGTCGACGAGGGCCCCCACCGCGCCGTCGGACAGGAACTCGGGGACCAGCAGGAACTCGTCCTGCGCCCGGTACTCCCGCCGGAGACGAGCGGGGTCCAGCCGGGCCAGGGCCGCGTCGATCTCCTCCGCGATCGCCTCCGTCCCCGCGCTCATGGGAGCCGCTCGACCTGCACCAGGTTGGAGTGCAGCACCGGCCCTCCGCCCATGTCCGCGGTGCGATCGTCGGTGAGCGCGTTCACCCCTCGCCCGCCCGCCTGGTGCTTGCTCCACCAGATGCCCTCGATCACCGCCACGCCCTCGCGCGTGTCGTCGGTCACCTCCGCGGTGAAGCGCGCCTCGCCCCGCGCGCTCCGCACCAGCACCGCGTCCCCGCCCCGGATGGCGCGGGCCGCGGCGTCGGCCGGATGCAGCAGCACCGCGGGCCCGCGCTGGCGCCGGCGCGCCCGCTCCGACTGGCTGAACGACGAGTTCAGGAAGAAGCGGTTGGGCGGCACGATGCACTGGAGCGGATACCGGCGGGTCAGCTCCGCGTGCTCCGGCCCTTCCACCAGCGGGACGTAGGTGGGCAGCGAGGGCAGGCCGGCCCGGGCCATGGTCTCCGAGACGAACTCCACCTTGCCCGACGGCGTGGGGGCCCCGTCCGCGAAGGGACGGTACGGCCGGTCGATGCGGAGGCGCACCGAGCGCTCCCGCTCCAGCCGGTCGAGCGTGATGCCGTCCACCGAGGGCTCACCGGAGGCGAGGGACTCGCGGATCAGATCGTCCTCCGTCTTGGCGAAGTGCGGGTCGCGCAGGCCCATGGCCCGCGCCAGCCGGCGGGTCAGCTCCCAGTTGGAGCACGCCTCTCCCTCGGGAGGGATCACCGGCCGGGCGAGCTGCACGTAGAAGTGCCCGTAGGACTTGTAGCAATCGCTGTGCTCCATCGAGGTGGTGGCGGGCAGCACCAGGTCCGCCCAGTCGGTGGTGTCGGTGAGGTGCTGCTCGTGCACCACCGTGAACAGGTCGTCGCGCGCGAGGCCCCGCAGGACCAGCTCCTGGTTCGGGGCGATCGAGGCCGGGTTCGCGTTGTAGACGTAGAGCGACTTCACCGGGGGGGCGAGATCCGGATCGGTGAGCGCGCGCCCGAGCTGGATCATGTTGATGAGCCGCGGCGGCGGGCTCGGCATCAGATCCGGCCGCTCGATGGCCGCGTTGGAGAGCCCGAACGCGCCGCTCGAGGCCAGCAGCGCGCCGCCCGCGGGATGCGCGTAGGCCCCGGTGAGAGCGGGCAGGCACGCGATGGTCCGGCAGGTCATGCCCCCGTTGTCGTGGCGGGAGAGCCCGATGCCGACCCGGATGAAGGAGGCGGGGGTGGCTCCGTACCGACGCGCGAAGGCCACCACGTCCTCCGCGGTGAGCCCGGTGATCGCGGCCACCCGCCCGGGATCGTACTGCTCGACGTGCCGGGCCAGCGCGGTGAAGCCCAGGGTCGCGCGCTGGACGTAGTCGAGGTCGACGCGCCCTTCGCCGATCAGCACGTGCATCACGCCCAGGGCCAGCGCCCCGTCGGTGCCGGGCCGCACCATCAGGTGCCAGTCGGCCTGACGCGCGGTCATGGTGCGGTAGGGATCCACGCAGATCACGTACGCCCCGCGCCGGCGCGCCTGCTTGACCAGGGTCATGGCGTTGACGTGCGTGTGGGAGGCGTTGATGCCCCAGAGCACGATGAGATCCGAGTCCACCATCTGCTCGGAGTCGTTGCCGCTGACGGTGCCGACCGTCGCCTGCCAGCCCGCGTAGGCGGTGCTCACGCAGATGGTGCGATCGAGGCGCGAGGCGCCCAGCGCGTAGAAGAGGGCGTGGCCGGCGCGGTTCTGCACCAGGCCGAGGGTGCCGCCGTAGGAGAACGGCAGCAGCGCCTCCGGTCCCCACTGGGCGATGATGCGCCGCCAGCGGTGCGCGATCTCGTCGAGCGCCTCGTCCCAGCCGATGGGCTCGAAGCGCCCCTCGCCCTTGGGGCCGACCCGACGGAGGGGCCGCGTGACGCGGCTGTCCCCGTAGACGCGCTCCGCGTAGTCGTGCACCTTCCCGCAGATCACGCCCCGGGTGAAGGGGTGGGACGCGTCGCCGACCACGTCGGTGATGCGGCCGTCCTCCACCGTGACCTGGAGCGCGCACTGCGACGGGCAGTCGTGTGGGCACACCGACGGGAGGGTGGCTCGCATGAGTGCCTAGATTAGCATAGGGCGCGGGCCGCCTCATCGTGCGGCCCCCGCCACGGCGGCGCGCTATCATCGGCCATGTCCGACGACGTCCCGGCGTCCGCGGCCGCGCGGCCGCCCCTCTTCGCGACCCGCGAGGCCCGTCGCCTCGGCGTCCTGTTCGCCATCGTCTACTTCGCGCAGGGCATGGTGTACCTGCCCGACCAGGTGGTGGCCATCGTGTTCAAGGAGCGCGGGCTCACCGCCGGCCAGCTCGCCGCCTTCACCTGGATCACCACCGTGCCCTGGTTCGTGAAGCCGCTCTACGGCCTCCTGTCGGACTTCGTCCCGCTCGGGGGCACCCGCCGCCGCGGCTACTTCCTGCTCATGGCGGGACTCGCCGCGATCTCCGCGGGCGCGGTGAGTCTCATGGCGGAGTCGCCCTACTGGGCGCTCGCGCTGGTGATCACCCTGCTCTGGCTCGGCGTCGGCTTCACCGACGTGCTCACCGACGCCCTCATGGTCGAGAACGGCAAGCCACTCGGCCTGACCGGCGCGTTCCAGTCGGTGCAGTGGGCGGCCCTCAGCGCGGCCTCGATGCTGGTGGGCATCGCGGGCGGCTACCTCGCCGAGCGCCGTGCCTTCGCGGCCGCCTTCGCGCTGGTGTCGTGCTTCCCGCTGATCTCGCTGCTGATGGCGTGGCTGGTGGTGAACGAGCCGCCCGCGCGCCTCGACCTCGAAGGCCTCGGCGAGACCGCGGCCGCGGTGCGGCGCGCGCTCGGGGGGCGCGAGCTGTGGCTGGTGGCCGGCTTCACCTTCTTCTGGGCCTTCAGTCCTTCCTTCGGTCCCGCGTTCTTCTACTACCAGACCGACACCCTGCACTTCTCGCAGACGTTCATCGGGGCGCTGGCCTCCCTGGGGGCCGCCGCCGGCATCGTGGGCGCGTGGGCCTACGCTCGCCTGGCCCGAGTGTGGTCGCTCAAGCGGCTCATCGTGTGGTCGATCGGAGCCGGCACCGTCGGCACCATCGCCTATCTCGTGTACGTGGGTCCGATCAGCGCGGTGGCGATCACGGTGGTGTTCGGGGCCCTCGGCATGACCGCGCAGCTCGCCTCCCTCGACCTGGCGGCCAAGGCCTGTCCGGCACGCGCGGAGGCGACCTTCTTCGCGCTGCTGATGTCGGTCTACAACTTCGGCATGCGCAGCTCGGAGTGGACGGGGGCCAACCTCTACGACTGGCTGGGCTACACCCCGCTGGTGCTGATCTCGACCATCTTCACCGCCGCCGCGTGGCTGCTGGTTCCGCTGGTGCCCATCGACGCCATCCAGGCCGCCGCGGCCCGCGCCGAGAGCCCGCCCGCGGCGGACGCCTGAACGCCTCTTTCGCGTGTTCTCGCACCCCCGGGGGCCGAAGATGGATGTGCATCACGGGGCGAGCTTGCACATCTCCCCGGCGGCCAGACCCGTCCTCGCGGGGACATCGGCGAGCTTGGTCGCGCCGACGCCTCCGGCAAAGCGCGTCATGGCGTCGAGGATCTCCTTTGAAGGCGCGCGATTGAAGGCGCGTGATTCGGGACCCGCGCTCGTCGCCGAACGTGACGTTGGACGCGTTCTCGCACGCTGCCGGGCACGACCGGGACGAGACGCCGTCACAAGGCCATTCGGCGGGCCCCGCGTCGACCGGGACGAACCGCGCGCCAGGGGCGACGCGCCTCAGGCATCCCCGCGCTCCTCCCGCTCCACCGCGGCCTGCGCGGCCTCGTGGGCCCGGCGCAGCCAGCGCAGGGCGCGGCCCACCTCGCGCGGGCCCTCCACCCGGCACTCCACCCAGCCGCTCGCGCTCATGCGCCGGTGCGGCGTGCAGCCCGCGGCCAGTGCCCGCCGCTGGTCCTCGGGGCCGAGCCGGATCCAGAGATCGGTGTCCTTGGGACGGAGCGGGAAGCACGCGAAGAGCCGCGGGCCCACGAAGTAGCCCCAGCGGCCGAACATCGGGGTGATCTTCACCCGGGGCCAGGCGCCGAGCGCCTGGTTGAGCTCCGCGGCGGGACCGACGCCGCCGCGCTCGAGGGTGCGACGGGTCTTGCGGGCCGAGCCGATGCCGCGAAACGGCCGGGAGCGGGGCTTCACGACGGACCTCCGGCCGCTTCCGCGCCGCCGCCGGGTCGGGCGCGGGGCGCGGCCTCCGGCGGCTCAGGGAAAATGATACCGCGAGATGTGCAGGTGGACTCCGTGGGAGGACCTGGGCTCGACGGTGAGCTCGCCGGCCCCGAGCAGGAGCGCCGCGTCCGCGCGCTCGAGCCGCTGGATCAGCGGCGGCAGATCGGGCGCCACCATCGAGAGCGCCACCATCCCCTCCATGCCGCCGACCTCGCTGGCCGGCACCATCAGGAGCGTGCCGCCGCCGGCCCAGCCGAGCATGGTGCGGGGGCCACCGTTGACCTCGACCTCGGGCAGGCCGAACAGATCCTGGTAGTTCTTGGCCGTGTCGTGCGGCACCGGCGAGCCGATCACCAGCCGCTTGAAGCGCACCGGCGACTCCGCGGGCGCGCCGCTGTCCTCGGGCGTGGCCAGCTCCACCAGCACCCCGTGGCAGGCCCTCGGATGCAGGAAGCCGACACGGCCCGCGATACCGCGGCGCGGCGCGGGGTCGAGCAGCGCCACGCTCTTGCTGTGCAGGGCCGTGAGGTCGCCCGCCACGTCCGGGGTCTTGAAGCACACGTGGTGGAGTCCCTCGCCTCGCTTGGCGAGAAAGCGGCCGATGGGCGTGTCGGGGGCGAGCGGCTCGAGCAGCTCGATCTCGGTCTCTCCCGCCGCGAGCAGCGCCGCGCGCACACCCTGCTCGGCGACCTGCGCCTCGCGCGTGAGCGGCAGCCCCAGGGTGTCGCGCCAGAAGCGGTACGCCTGGGAGAGGCTGCGCACCGCGATCCCGACGTGATGGATGTTGGTCACCATGGCCGTGTGCGTGCGCTCGTCACCTCGATCACGCTATACCGACGAGGCCCGGATTTTCAAGGTCTTTCGCCCGCGCCGCCCTCAGCCACGCGTGAACAGCTTCTCGACCGGCGCCGGCGGCAGGCCGACCAGGGCCGCGTTCTCCTCCACGTGCGACAGCTGGGTCATCCCGCACAGCGCGGTGCCCACGCCCGGCGTGGAGCGCACGAACTGGAGCGCGCGCTGGGCGTCGGTGGAGAGGCCCTCGAGCACCTGGGCGAGGGCGGGCGGGAGATTACGAGCGAGCTTGCCCTGGAAGATCGAGGCCGACGCCATCACGTAGAGGCCGAGCTGCTCCGCGGCCTGCAGCACCGAGACCTGGGTCGGCCCGAGCGGCTGGTTGCCCTGGGCGAGGGCCTGGGTCATGGCCAGGCTATACGGCAGCTGGATCACGCCGAAGTGGTGGCGCGCTCCCGCGACCTCGCGCGCGAGCTCGACCAGGTCCGGCAGCGACAGGTAGTCGCGCGCGCCCGCGAGCCGGCGGTAGCCCTCCCAGGTCGCGGTGCCGTACCAGCGGATGCGCCCGTCGCCGACCGCGCTCTCCAGGAACTCGAACGCGGCCCGCATGCGCGCCATGAAGGTGGAGCGATCGATCGCGTCGAGCTGCATCTCCGGGTTGTGCAGGTAGTAGACGTCGATGGTGTCGACGCCCAGGTTGGCGCGGCTCCGCTCCAGCTGGTCCGCGAGGTAGCGCGGGGTGATGCAGTGGCAGCCGCCCACCACGTCCGCCGCGGTGAGCACCCCCGGACGGATGTAGGTCTCGGTGTAGTAGGCGCCCGGGTTCGCGGGCACCTCGCCGTCGAAGGGGATGAAGCCGCCCTTGGTGGCCAGCACCACCTCCTCGCGGGCGATCCCCCCCGCGGCCACCAGGGCCCGCAGCGCCGCGCCCACGCTGCGCTCGCTGCGCTGGTGGCGGTAGTTCACCGCGGTGTCGATCACGTTGATGCCGAGCTCGAGCGCGCGCGTCACCGACGCCTCGTAGGCACGGTCGGTCGCGTCGTCCTCGGCGCCGAGATAGGTCCCGATGCCGACCGACGACAGCCGCAGCCCCTTCCAGGTCTTGAAGTGGGCCTTGTCGGCCCGCTTCCCCAGCCGGCGCCGGTAGCCGTTCGTGCCCGCCTCCGTCGCGAAGCCGTTCATGTGGGGGTCTCCCGGTACACGAGCAGGATGAGCCCGATGATCGTCATGCACGCGGCCCACGCCCAGCCGGGCAGCGTCGCGTCCTCCCGCGGCAGGCGCACATCGAGCCAGCGGCCCCACGCCATCACCACCCCGAAGAGGCCCATGGGGGCGTGCGAGACCTCGGTGAGGAACTCCGACTTGAGGTTGAACATGGCATGGGAGTGCGTCAAGAGCAGCCCGCCGCCCGCCGCGCAGAGGAGGGGAAAGACGAGGCGGCCCCCGGGTCGGATGAGCCGGCCCGAGCGTACCATCCACTCGAACACGGCCAGCGCCACCACCAGCAGGACCACCAGCCGGTGCTGCAGCACGTCGGGCAGCACCATGCTCTCCCAGAAGCCGGCCGGCCCGAGCGGCCACGCGCGCGGATCGTTGCGCATGAAGAGGAACGCGGCCAGCCCGAGGAAGAGCAGCGGCCAGTGGCGCGCCCACCGAGTGTAGCCGGCGCGGTCGAGCAGGGCCAGCACGCCCATCAGGAACACGAAGAAGCCGGCCGCGTGGTGGTTGTACTCGGACCACGCGTATTCCTCCGGCTGACGCCGCGCGAGGGTGTCGTCGATCGGCGCCGCGGCGGCCAGCAGCTCCCGCACCGGCGGCGAGGACAGGCGCGGCATCGCGGGCCGGAAGCGCGCCGCCACCTCGGCCGGCGCGGCCCGGTCCGCCACCATGTCCACCGACGGCGGCAGCGAGGTGAGCGAGGCCGCGGCCAGCAGCAGGGTGATCCCGAGGCCGACCTCGGCCTCGATCAGCGGCGGCACCCGCGCGGCCACTCCCGCGGCGCCGCGCGCTCCCCCACCCCGGCGGAGCAGCATGAAGTTGAGGCCGCCCAGGACCAGCGCGCAGAGCAGCAGGGCCACCTTGGTCAGGACCATCACCCCGTAGCCGGTGCCGATGAGCGCGCCCCAGTCGCCCACGTAGCTCAGGGTGAGCCCGATGCCGGGTCCCAGCACCAGCATCATGCCGCCGATGGCGACGGCGGAGAACCGGGACAGCACGGTGACGCCGGCCGGCCCCGCGGCGGCGCCCGCCCGGCGCCAGAGCACCGCGAAGCCCACCAGGTGGATGAGCCCGCCCACCCAGAGCACCCCGCCCAGCTGGTGGAGCACGGTCACGAGCATGAGCGGGCCCCGCTGGCTGAGCCGGCTCGACGCGTGCGCGAGCCAGGCCGAGCTCGCCATCAGCAGCGCGCCGATCATCACCGCGAGGACCCACCGGCGCGCCCCCGCCGCCGCGGCGCCGGCGCCGTGCAGCACCGCGGCGAGCAGCAGGGCCAGGGCCACGCGCACCAGGCCGGCCCGGCCGAATTCGGTGACGAGGAAGTCGCGGAGCGGCCACCGTCCGCTCTCGTCGGCCAGGGCCCAGGGGTGCACGACCAGGAGCAGGAGCGCGGTGGTGGCCGCCACCACGAGGGCCCCGGCCACGATGAGGGCGACGGCCCGGGCGCGCGCCGCGCCGAGGAGGCCTCCGGTCACGAACCCGGGGCGCAGCACCAGCAGCACGTAGGCGAGGCCACCCACCGCCGCCGCGAGTCCGACCGTGCCGAATCCGCGCAGCAGGACGTCGAGAAAGCCCGCCAGCTGCGCCATGCCTACTGTGCGGCGGGGCCGACCGTGAAGCGCAGGGCGCCCTCGGTGATGTGGCCGTCGACCGCCAGCACGCGATAGCGGAGGACGTATACCCCGGGAGCGAGCGGCGCGAGTGGGATCACGACCCGGTCCGGCCCGGCCAACCCGTCACCGTCCGGCAGGGTCACCGGCGCGGGCGGCTGGCTCCCCGCGGCCAGCGTGATGCGGGTGAAGCGCTTCTCGAGCTTGCTGTTGAACCGCAGGGTGACCTGCTCGGGCGAGCGAGCCAGCACCGCGTCGTGGACCGGGGAGGACTCCAGCACGATGGCGTGGGCGGCGGCGGGACCCGCGGGCCAGAGCGCGCCGGCCAGGCCGAGCAGCAGGGCCGCCGTGAGGGCCGGCCACGTCGAGCGGATCACGCGGTCAGCGCCAGTCGTCCAGCACCAGGTCGCTGGCGTCTTCGTAGTCCTCTTGCTTGCCGCGCTTCATGCGCACCATCGTGAAGTCCACGTGGTAGCCGCGCTCGAGCAGGGTCTGGTAGGCGGTCCAGTAGTAGGTGTAGGCCGGCACCACCACGCGCTGCAGCTGCCCCGCCCCCGCCAGCTCCTCCACCCCCTGCAGCAGGGCGTGCAGGTGCTCCGGCTTGCGCTGACGGCTGTCGATGGCGAGCAGCTTCACGTAAGCGCTGCCGTGCGGGGCCTCGCTGTTGGGCGGCAGGTGGCACACCGCGAAGCCGATCACCTCGCGCCCCTTCTCCAGCAACAGGGTGTCGCCCAGGGTGAGGCCGTCGACGATCTCGATCTCCTTGGCCAGGTCGAGTCCGCGCCAGAAGCCGTTGGTGATGCGCCGAACCTTCTGCATCACCTGCTTCTTGCGGGCTTCTTCCAGGGTGGAGTAGCGGCGGACCGCGAGCCCCGGCTTGGGGGCGGGCCGCGCCGCCGCCGCGGCGGCCTCCGCGCGATCCATCGCCTTGCTGGTCACCACCACCAGCCCCTTCGGCTTGTAGCCGAACTTCTGGTACAGCACGAGGTGCTTGGGGCTGTAGGGATACGTCGCGAGGCCCTGGAGCGTGGCCTTGTTCTCGTCGAAGAACTCCTGGCACGCGGCGAGGAGCTGCTGGCCGATGTCCTGGTTCTGATAGTTGGTCAGCACCGCCACCGGGCCGATGACCCCGACGGTGCCCCACATGACCGCGAGGGCCGCGCCCACGATCTTGCCGTCGCCCTCCTCGGCCACGAAGCAGCCCCACGGCTCCATGAGCCAGCGGTGGTGCACGTACTGGGCGCCGCCGAAGACCTGACGCGGCCGCGTGCCCACCTGCCGCTCGAAGAAGTCGCCGAAGGCCTGCTCGATGACGTCGCGGACCTTGGAGAGGTCGCCCTTGCGGACGCGGCGGATCTTGATCAGCGGCGAGCGGCCCTGCGAGTCGAGCCCGGGACGATCGACGGTCGCCCTCATGATTTCTCCGGCACGCCCGCCAGCTCCTCGAGGAGCGTGATCACGCCGGAGTGATCGAGCCCGCCCTTGCCCTTCACGCGCATGGCGTTGAACAGCTCCTGCACCACCGCGGTGCACGGCAGCGGCACGCCGAGGGCGCGCGAGGACTCCATGATCAGGCCCAGATCCTTGAAGTGAAGGTCGATCTTGAAGCCGGGGTTGTAGGTGCCCGCGGTGTAGTTCGGGGTCTTCTGCTCGAGGCACTTCGATCCCGCGAGCCCGCCCCCGAGGGCCTTCAGGGTGAGCGCGCGATCGAGGCCCGCCTTCCTGGCCAGGGTGAGCGCCTCGCCGAGGGCGGTGAGATTCACCGCCACGATGATCTGGTTGGCGAGCTTGGTGAAGCCCCCCGCCCCGAGCGGCCCCAGGTGCGTGATGGTCTTGCCGAGGGCCTGGAAGATGGGCAGGGCGGCATCGAAGTCGGCCTTCTCGCCGCCGACCATGATCGAGAGCGCTCCGTCGATGGCGCCCTTCTCCCCGCCCGACACCGGCGCGTCCACCATGCGGCCGCCCTTGGCCGCCAGCGCCTTCCCCACCTTCTGGGAGACCAGGGGCGAGATCGTCGACATGTCCGCGAGCAGCTGCCCTCGCTTGATTCCCTCGATGAGCCCGTCCCGCCCGAGCGCCACCAGCTCCACGTCCGGGGAGTTGGGCAGCATCGTGATCACCACGTCGCTCTGGGCCGCTACTTCCTTCGGCGTCGACGCCGCCTTGGCTCCCGCCCCCACCAGCTCCTGAACCGGTCCCTGGCTCCGGCTGTGGACAACCAGTGGATAGCCGGCCTTCAGCAAGTTCTTGGCCATGGGACGACCCATGATACCAAGCCCAATGAATCCAACGACTTGCGCCATGGTGACCTCGTGGGGACCAGATTGGGAGGAGCGACAGCGGCCCGGACAGTGGAGTAACACAAGCACGCGCGGTGAGTCAAGCGATTCGGACGTTTAGCGCAGGCGGAGGCCCTCCTCCTGGGCGCGGCGCCGCACCCAGTCGGGGTCGAACTCGATGATCTTCCAGGGCCCGCCCCCGTCCCGGGCCATCCGGAAGCGGATCGGCCCCTGCACCGGGTCCTGGTAGGATACCCAGCTCCCACCCCCGTCCCGGGACACCGAGACGGTCGTGACCAGGGCCAGGGCCCCCACCGGGAGCCGGATCCCCGATCGGTCGCCCCCCGGGCGACCGACGCTTCGCTCGATCTCGGTCCGGATACGCGCGGCCACGAGCGGGCGCAGCCGCCGCCGGGCGAGGGTCACGACGAGCTCCCGGCCGTTGGCCTCGGCGGCGCTGGCCGGCGCGGGCTGGCGCGCGAGGTAGTCGGCGGCCAGCACCGCGGTCGCGTGATCCGCGATGGCGTCGACATCGAAGAAGGCCAGCGCGGTGTCCGCGTCGCGGCGCTCGACCGCGGCCCCCAGCCAGTAGAGGGCGTAGCGCGGGGTGCTGATCGCGTAGAGCGCGAACGAGGCGACGAGCGCCAGCCCCGCCACCGCCCACGGCCAGGCCCACGCGCGGCTCGGCATCGCGGGCCACGCTACCGCAGGCGCGACCGGCGGCGCAACCGCCGGGCCCGCACGGGAACCACTTGACCGCGCCGGCCCGTCTGGTGTATTTATATGCTCCATGAAAAATATATATTCATACGGTCCCGAGGCGGGCGAGGGAGGCCGGCGGCGTCGGGCCATCCTCGCGATGGTGGAGCAGGGCGGCGTGCGCTCCCAGGAGGACCTGCAGCGGCGCCTGCGGCGGGAGGGATTCGCGGTGGCCCAGCCCACCCTCTCGCGTGATCTGCGCGCCCTCGGGCTCGCCAAGACCCCGAGCGGTTACGTGGCCGCCCCGGCCCCCCCCGCCCCGGCGCCCGCCGAGCGGGAGGGCGCGCTGGATCGCGCCATGGGCGCGTTCGTGCTCTCGGTGCGCGCGGCCGGCTCCTTGGTGGTGGTGCGCACCCCGCCCGCGGGCGCTCATCCGCTGGCCCGCGCCCTGGACGAGGCCGCGCTGCCCGACGTGGTCGGCACCATCGCGGGCGACGACACCGTGTTCGTGGCCACCCCCGGCCCCTCCGCCGCGCTCCGTCTCGAGCGGCGGCTGCGCGCGCCCCTCGCCCCCGCCCGGGTGGGCCGGCGGGCCTGAAAGGACGAGCCCATGACCCTGCCCGTGCCGCACGAGCTGCGCGACGGCGGTCTCCTGATCAGCACCGACCCCGCGCGTCTCGACCTCGACACCGTTCACCGCTTCCTCGCGGGCTCGTACTGGGCCGCCGGCGTGCCGCGGGAGGTCGTGGAGCGGTCGATGCAGAACTCGATCTGCTTCGGGGCCTTCGAGGGCGACGGCCAGGTGGGCTTCGCCCGCGTGATCAGCGACCGCGCGACGTTCGCCTACGTGTGCGACGTGTTCGTGCTGGACAGCCACCGCGGCCGCGGCGTGGGCAAGCGGCTCATGGCCGCGGTCACCAGCCATCCCGAGCTCCAGAACCTGCGCCTCTGGACCCTCTTCACGCGGGACGCCCACGGCCTCTACCGGCAGGCGGGCTTCCAGGAGGCGCGCTATCCCGATCGGCTGATGGAGCGCCGACGGGCTCAGCCCTATCCGGCCGGACCGACCAACGGCGCCCACGGCGCCACAGGAGAGCACACCGCATGAGCACCGACGTCAGCGCACTGATGAAGATCACCGACCGGCCGCCGGTGGTGATGATCGAAGGGCACGGCTCCCGGCTGCGGGACGAGGACGGCAAGAGCTATCTGGACTTCGTCCAGGGCTGGGCGGTCAACTGCCTCGGCCACTCGCCGTCGGTCATCGCGGAGACGGTGGCGTTCCAGGCCGGCCGGCTCGTCAACTGCAGCCCCGCCTACTACAACGCGGAGATGGCCCGCCTGGCGAGCCGCCTCGCCGAATGCTCCGGCCTCGACCAGGTCTTCTTCTGCAACAGCGGCGCGGAGGCCAACGAGGGCGCGATCAAGCTCGCCCGGAAGTGGGGCGCGAAGCATCGCGACGGGGCCTTCGAGATCATCACGATGGACCACGGCTTCCACGGCCGGACGCTGGCCACCATGGCCGCCTCCGGCAAGGCGGCCTGGGAGCCCCTCTTCGAGCCCAAGGTGCCGGGCTTCGTCAAGGTGCCGCTCGGCGATCTCGACGCGGTGAAGGCCGCGATCACCCCACGCACGGTGGCGATCATGCTGGAGCCGATCCAGGGCGAGGCCGGCGTGTACCCGGCGGGCGACGAGTTCCTGCGCGCGCTGCGGGCTCTCACCGCCCAGGCGCGCATCCTCCTGATCCTCGACGAGATCCAGACCGGTATCGGCCGCACCGGCCGGTTCCTCGCCTACGAGCACGCCGGGGTCATGCCCGACATCCTGACGCTCGGCAAGGGCCTCGGCGGCGGCGTGCCGCTGGCGGCCCTGGTGGCCGCGGAGGCGGTGTGCTGCTTCGAGCACGGCGACCAGGGCGGGACGTTCAACGGCTCGCCGCTCATGTGCGCGATCGGCAACGCGGTGGTGGAGACGGTGGCGAGCCCGGCCTTCCTCGCGGACGTGACCGCCAAGGGCCACTACCTCGCGGGGCGGCTTCACGCGCTGTCCGCCAAGCACGGCCACGGGGAGGTGCGCGGACGCGGGCTACTGCTCGCGCTCGAGCTGAAGGGCACCGACGCGGGGAAGGTCTCGCGCACCGCGATGGACCGTGGGCTGCTCCTCAATGCACCCCGCCCTGACGCCCTACGCTTCATGCCGGCATTGAACGTGACTCGCCACGAGATCGACGAGATGCTGGAGGTGCTCGACTCGGTGCTGGCCGGCAGCTAGCTCGCTCACCGGCGGGCGCGGAGGGGCCGGCGGCGGGGCGTCGTGGGGGGCCGGGTGACCCGTTCCCTGCACGGCACATGATGTCGATCTGCGCCCGGGTTGGGAACTCCTTGCCGGGCTGAAGCGAAGCGAGCGGTCGTGGTCAGAGGCCCCACACGGCGCCCCGCCGCCGGCCCCTCCGCGCCCGCCTACCCGCCCATGAACTGGCCCAGCAGCGTGATGCGCTCCCCGCCGGTCAGCGGGGAGTCGAGCTCGTAGCTGACGCCGAGGACTTCGTCGTTGACGAGGACTTCGATGTGGGAGCCGAGCTCGGTGTGGTCGGGGCTCCACAGGGCGGAGTCGAGCTCGGGGAACTTCGCGGTGAAGCGACGGAGGACCGAGCGGGTGGTGTCGCCTCGCCCGATGGCCTCGTCGAAGAGCTTGCTGCCGGTGCCGTCACCACCAACGTGCTTCGTCACCCAGGTCGTCACCTCGATCTGGGCGCGCTCGGGCTCTCCGGTCGTCTTCGCTTCCGCCTTGCCGGCCACGTCCACCCGTCTTCCCTGCTCCGGCTCTGGTCTCTACTTCTTGCCGTAGAGGTCTTTCTCGAGCCAGCCCAGGTCGAGGGAGCGGAGGAGGTCGCGCTTCGGCTTGCCGGTCTTGCGGTCGTAGTTGACCGTCTCGTACCAGACGTCGAGCATGCGGTCCCACTGCTTGCGGATGTCGTGCTCCTTCGCGGGACCGTCCACTGGCTGCGAGCCGTAGCGGGCCGACGGGTACTCGACCTCGGTGCCGATGCCGCAGCGCAGGTTGAACGCGCGCAGGATCGCGGCGGTGCGGTTGCCGAAGCGCACCGCATCTTCCAGACGGTAGTCCCATCCGGTGGCGGCCGACAGGGCCCGAGCGAGGTTGGCCATCTTGGTCCGGAAGGTGAACGTACAGCCGCCGAGCGAGTCCTCGAAGTGGCGCCGACCGCGGATCATGCCGACCAGCTTCGCCACCTGCTCGCCGTCGAAGGGGTTGATGCGGCCGGGCGCGCCCACCTCGGTCTGGAACGTGGGGTTGGCGCTCTCCATGGTGCCGTTGGACGAGGTGCAGGTGTCGAGCATCTCCTCCCATCGCCCCCGGTGGTCGTGGCCGCGGGGAGACGCGCCCTTCATGGTGTAGATCGCGCACTCGGCGGCCTTGCCCCCGACCTTCTCGGAGGCGCGCTTGACGCCCTCGGCCAGCACGTCGCCGAAACCTTGCCGGTGGCTGATCATCTGCAGCAGCTTGTAGGCACCCTCGGTGTCGCCCCACGTGAGCCTGAACCCGACCTGCTTCTCGGTGAGGTAGCCCTTCTCCATGCACTCCATCACCCAGCCGCACACCCAGCCGAACTCGTTGACGTCGACGCACGCGCGGTCGATGCGGGTGTTGAGCCACGAGACCGAGTACTTGTCGGTGAGCCCGATGGTCCAGCCCGCGCCCGACCAGCCCTCGTACTCGGGCTCGTCCACCCGCTCCCCCTCGTAGCGCCCCTTGGGGATGACCTGGATGTGACAGTGGCGCATGCCGCAGGCGTTGCACTGGTGCCCGCGATGGTCGAAGCCGCCGCGCAGCGCGGGGGCCTCCCACTCCTTCATGTCGACGTCGCCGGTCAGGTTCGTGGTGTAGTTCTTGATCGGCAGCACCCCGAGCTTCGAGAGGTTCACCACCCCGGGCAGCGTCCCGTAGTTGTACAGCGTGGACGTGGACGGGTCGGTCTTGAGGTCGTGCGCGATGTCGTCGGCGGCCTGGATGAGCCCGCGGGTGTCGTGGGCCGCCAGCGCCTTCGTCCCGCGGACGATGCACACCGCCTTCAGCTTCTTCTTGCCCATCACCGCCCCGCAGCCGTTCTTGGACGCCACGTGGCCGTAGTCGCCGTGGATCGCCGCGAACCGGACCAGGTTCTCGCCCGCGGGCCCGATGGCGTAGACCGAGAGGCGGTGCCCGGACAGGCCGTGCTCGGTCTCCAGCGCCTGCTGGGTCTCCCAGGTGTCCTTGCCGGCGAGGTGGGCCGCGTCGCGGACCTCGACCACGTCGTCGTTGATGTAGAGGTAGGAGAGCTTCTTCGCCTGCCCCTGCATGACGATCGCGTCGTAGCCCGAGTACTTCAGCGTGGCGCCGAAGAAGCCGTTGGCCTGCGTGGAGGTCGCACCGCCGGTGAGCGCGCCTCGCGTGATCACGGTGAGGCCGCCGGTCCCCCACACCGGCAGGCCCGCCAGCGGTCCGGTGGCGAAGATCAAACGGTTGTCGGGATGGTCCCACCCGACCTTGGGGCCGACCTCCTCGTAGAGGATCTTGGCTCCGAGACCGATCCCACCGAGGTACTCGCGCCGGTCCGCCTCGCTCCACGCCTCGGTCCACGTCTTGCCGGTGGCGAGGTTCACGCGGAGGATCTTGCCCGCATAGGCGTAGACCGGGGAGGGCGCCGGCTTGGTGGCGGTGCGGGTCATCGTGGACGTCGAGCTCATAGGGCCACCGTCTGGGGCAGCGAGGGTGATTGGGACGGCCGGCCGAGGATCGTCTCCGGCAGGAGCCGGCCGGCGGTGTGCGTGGCGATGAACGCGGGCTTCACGTCGAAGGGGTTGCCCTTCAGGTGAGCCTTCCAGGCCGACAGGTCGACCCCCGAGTACACGAGCCCCTTCAGCATGCCCACGTCGTTGGTGGTCCACACCGCCCCCGCGGGTCCGCAGATCACCGCGCCGGTGAGACGGCCGCCGTGGAAGAGCAGCTTGCGATACTCCGAGCGGTCGACCCGGAGCGCGGTGTAGATCTCGGCCTTCGGATCCTCCCACTGGCCGAAGGAGGCCACGTCGAGGTGCGCGACCTCCACGATGTTCATCAAGAGGCTGCCGCGGTAGGGCACGTCGCGACCGGCCATGTTGGCCCCCACCACGCGGCCGTGCTCCTGCGCGGTGGGCTCGATGGCGTGGACCTCGGCCGCACCGGTGATCAGGTTGCGTCCCCGCGCCACGTCGCCCGCCGCGTACACCGTCTTGACGCTCGACCGCAGGTGGTCGTCGACCAGGATGCCGCCGGGCGCCTCGGACGCGGTCTCGATGCCCGAGCCCTGCAGCCACTCGAGGTTGGTGCGGATGCCGGTGGCCATGATCACGAGGTCGGCGGTGAGCGGATCGCCCTTCTTGAAGGAGAGCGTCCGCTTGCCGCCCGCCTCCTCGATGCGGGTCACCGTGGCGCCGGTGCGCACCGCGACGCCGTGGCTCTGGAGCCAGCCCTGCACGATGCCCGCGCAGGCGTCGTCGACCATGCGCGGCAGGATGCGCGGCGCCACCTCCACGATGGTGAGGCGCGCTCCGCGGGCCAGGATCGCGTTGAGGATCGTGAACGCGATGAAGCCGGCCCCCACCATCACCACCCGGCTACCCGGGGCCATGCCCGCGATCACCGCCTTGGCCTCGTCGAGGGTCCAGAAGCAGTGCACCCCGGGCCCGTCCGCGCCGGGGATCGGCGCCTTGGCCGCCCGCGAGCCGGTGGCGATCAGGCAGTCGTCGTACTCGACCTTGGCGTCGTCGTCGAGGGTGAGGGTCCGGGTCGCCGCGTCGAGGGCCTTGGCCTTCCGGCCCACCAGCGCCTTCACCTTCCACGCGGTGAGCGCGGCGGGAGACGAGGTGTAGACGTGGCTCTCCGAGATGGTGCCCCAGAGGTAGTACGGCAGGACCATGCGGGAGTAGGACCGCTCGGCGGAGACGAGCGTGATCTCCGACGGGTCGGCGCCGATCAACCGCTCTTCTTCTCTGATGGTCCGGATGCAGTTCAGTCCCGCGGTACCGCCGCCGACGATCAGATGACGCGCGGGCATCAGCGGCCCTCCATCGCGAGCACACGCCGGGTTCGCTCGGCCGCGAAATCGCCGATCCAGTCCGCGGTCTCGGCCTCCTCGAAGGTGATGGCCTGGGTCGGGCACGCGCTCGCGCACGCGGGTGCGCCGCCGCACAGGTTGCACTTGTAGGCCTTCTGGCTGTCGCCGTCGTAGAACATGGTGCCGTAGGGGCACGCGATCGTGCACAGCTTGCAGCCGACGCAGGTGTCGTCGACGACGTCCTTGGCGCCCGCCGCGGTGATCTGGATGGCGCCCACCGGACAGGCGGTCATGCACCAGCCCTCCGCGCACTGGGTGCAGGTGTAGGGCGCGTAGGAAGTGTAGCCCTCGAACGGGGAGACGCGGATCACCGACTTCGAGGGTTGGAACTGCCCGGTCTGCATGTAGGAGCAGGCCAGCTCGCAGCGGAGACAGCCGGTGCACTTCTCGGGGTGGAGGGCGAGGACTCTCATGGGCCGGTCAGCGACGCTTGCCTTTCCGGCCCGCGAGGCGATGGCGCGCGAGCCGATTGATGAAGGCGTCGAGCGGGATCGCGGGCATCGTCATCATCTGGACCGAGCCGCGCGCGCCCATCTCGATGGAGACGGAGGTGACCGTCTCGTTGTCGGGTGCCTCCAGGATCGTAACGAAGTCGTAAGGCCCCAGCACCGCGTACTGGGCGAGCACCTTGGCCCCGCGTCGGGACAGCTCCTGGTTCACCTTGCGGATCCAGCCCGGCCGGGCATGAATGACCTTCCGGCCGGACTCGCTCAGCGTGCTCAGCATGACGTAATGGGCCACGGCGCACCTCCTGGGATCTGCGGACGGTGCGCGTAGTATAACAAACGCTCAGTCGGGCTCGGCGCCGATGCCGAACTCCACGCGTCCTCCGGACGCGGTTGTGGGGGTTGCCGGCGCGCCCGGCGCCGGAGCGGCCGGAGACGAGCCGGGCGCCGGCGTGGTCGCGGGCGGAGCCGGCGCCGACGGCGGCGTCGCGGGCGCGGCCGGCGACGGCGGCGCGCTCGACGAGGCCGAGCCCGACGGCGCCGAGCCCGCCGGCGGGGCACTCGACGGCGGGGCACTCGATGACGGCGTGCCGGGGGACGGCGCACCCGATGACGGCGCGCCCGGTGCGCCCGCGCCACCGCCCTCCGGCGCCTCCAGCAGTCGCTTGGCGGGAATCCCCTCCACCTTCGCGAGCCGGTCGCGCGTCACCTCGAGGCGCTGGCGCTTGAGCTCGGCGAGCGCCGCGGTCGGCACGGGCTCGCGCTTGCGCAGGAGCAGCAGCTGCTCCTCCACCGTTCGGGGCAGGAGCGCGTCCTTCACCGCGACCTGGTAGTAGCGGCGCAGGGCCGCGGCCTGGTCCGCCAGGCCCTGGTCCTTCTGGAACTTCTCCAGCCGGGCCGCCACCGCCCGCTCCTTGAGCGCCTCCTCGTCCTCCGGCGACGTGATCGAGGTGAGGCTCAGGCTCACGTATGGAGAGCGCCGCAGGAAGTCGGCCACCCGCACCGTCTGCCGCTCCATCTCCGGGCTCAGGGCCGCGCTGCCCGCCGCGAACGTCACCGGGTCCACCTTCAGCTCCTCGATCTTGTCCCCGCTGGTGAAGAGCCCGCCGATGGCCCGGAACGGCGCCTTCAGGACGTTCACCAGCACGTTGCGAACCGCGGTCCAGACCGCGTCGCTGAAGTCGAACTGCTTGTCGGTCAGCGTCCCGGTCACCGGCACGTTGACGTGGATGTTGCCGTCGCCGTCCTTGATGAGGGCCACGATCAGCCCCAGCGGCAGCCCGATGCGCTTCTTGACCTCGTCGGAGGCGCGCGAGGGTGCCACCTTCAGGTTGGCGACCAGGATGTCGTTCTTGGCGTCGAGCTTCTCCTGCTCGACCTTGTACTCGAGCTTGGCGGTGAGCTCGCCGCGCCGGATGGTCCACGCGAGCAGGCTGTCGATGTAAGGATTTGCGGCCGGCAGGGCGAACTTCTTCAGCTCGCCCACCATGTCCACGTAGGTCGGTGCCCCGATGGCCGCCATCTCCCCCTGCAGATCCATCGTCGAGTCGCCGCCCACCACCGCCTGCATCGCGACGCTCGCCCGCTGGCTCGCCTTGTTGGAGAGGTTCTTCACCGTCAGGTTGATCTTGGAGACGTCCTCCGAGAACGCGGGCTCGGTGCTGTGGTCGAGGAAGCGCGTGTAGCCGTCCTCGATCACGATCTCCTTGAAGAAGAGCTCCATCGTCTCGAGCGGGCCACCAGACTTCTCGGGCGACTTCGCGGCCCCCGCGGCGGCCGGCTTCTCGGGCTCCTTCGGGGCCGGCGGAGCCGGCGACGCGGCCGCCCCCGGCTTCGGGACCGGCGTGAACAGCTTCTGCACGTTGATGGTCTTGTCGGCCGCGCGGTCGACCTCGCCCACCGGCTGCTTGAGCCGGATGCGGGCCACGCGCGCGTAGGTGGGCCAGGAGAAGTCGATGCCGTTGATCTCCAGCCGGTCCAGCTTGAGCGGCGCGTCCTTGCCGCCGGGCTCCTTCACCGAGAGCCCGGTGGCCCAGCTCCGCCCCTTGGAGAGCGCGGTGAGCTGGCCCTTCACCATGCGCACCCGGTTCTGGGTCTCTGCGCTGAAGCGGCCGCCGAAGCTGGCCGGGAACGGGAAGTAGGCGTGGTAGGGCTCGATCGGCGCGTCGTAGGTCGTGACCGCCAGCGTGACGTCGAGCGGCTCGATCGCGACCGGCCCCTTGGCGCCGAACTTCCCCCCGCCGGGCAGGATCAGCGCCAGGTCGAGGTGCATGGGCCGCGCGGCAGGCCAGGTGACGTCGGTCACCTGCAGCGTGAGGCCGCCGATCTTGAGCACGGTCGGCGGCGCGGACACCGACTCGTCGGTGAACGTGGCCGAACCCTTCAGGGTGACCTTCTCGATGGTGATCTTGTAGTCGGGCGCCGCCGGCTTGGCCTCCCCGCCCGGCGGCGCGGGAGCCGGAGCGCCGGCCGGCGTCCTCGCCGGCGCGACCGGCTTGCTCGGCACCGGCGCCCCGCGGACCGGCGCGCCCGCGCCCGCCTCGTCGGGCTTCTTCGTGAGGTCGAGCAAATCGATCCGTTCTTGCTTGTCGCGGACCGCCCTGAGATCGAGCCCCTCGACGTCGATCGTGGAGAGTGTCACCACGTGCGACACCAGGTTCACTTCCTTGAGGCCGATCCCGATCTTCGGCACGGTCAGGAAGGGCGCCGCGGCCTTGCCGGGCTGGGCCAGCGCCAGCGAGGTCAGCGCCACGTCGCCGGTGACGAGACCCACCGCGAGGCCGCCGGGCCCCTGCCCCAGCTCGAGCTTCACGGCCAGGTTCATTCCCGCGACGCCCGACTCGAGCGTGGCGGGCATCGGCGGCAGGTAGGGCCGGACCTGGAGGAGGCTGAAGTTCTGGATGGAGAACTTGCCCTGGAACGAGGTGGGGGTGAGATCGATGTCCTGGGCCGCGAACTCGAGGGGCGAGTCGTTCAGCGCCGCGCGCACGTCGAGGGTGCCGACCGGCCCGGACGGCCGCGTGGTCAGGTTGCCGGCCTCGATGCTGAGGTCGCGGATCTTCCACTCGCTGGCCGGCGTCACCGCGCGGTCCAGGGCGGAGATGTTGGCCCGGATCAGCGCGAAGTGGTCCACCGCGACCGTCCAGCGCGACTTGGCCTTGGGATCGGGCGGCGGGGGTGGCGGGGCGCCCTCCTTGGAGGCGGCCAGGCGGCGGAGGATGTCCGAGAAGTTGAACTCGGTGGCGCTCTCGCGCACCAGGTTCACGGTGGGCGCGGTCAGGCGGAACTCGGCCACCCGCACGTTGCCGAAGATCCCCGACCACGGGATCACCCGCACGTCGAGCCGCTCGAACTCCACGAAGGTCTGCCCGGGATCCGCCTCCGCGAGGCGGAACTTCTTGATCGCCACCCGCCCGGTGAACAGGTTGATGTCGACGTCGTCGATGCTGGCTTGCCGGCCGGTGATGGCCGGGATCTGCTTGAGAGCCTGCCACTTCACGATCTCGGGCAGACTCCAGACGAACGCGATCCCGAGCAGCAGGAGCACGCCCAGAACGATCAGCCAGCGCCGGAGCCGGGGGCTCATCGGGCTCGCCCCGCCCGCCTAGACCGGCGCCTGGCCGGAGGAGGGCTTGAGAAACGAGTAGACGCTGGTGAAGTCGCGGCGGCCCAGCCCGTGCGAGGACGCGAGACGGTAGACCTGCTGCGCGGCGGGCGTCACGAAGAGCGGCACCCGGAGGTTCCGCGCCGCGTCGACCGCGAGGCCCAGGTCCTTGCACATGAGGTCGGTCATGAAGCCGGGCTTGTAGTCGTTGCTGGAGGCCGCGCCCGGCATGAGGCCCGGCACCGGGTGCATGAAGCCCATCAGGAACGTGTTGCCGGAGGACTTGGAGATGACGTCGGTGACCACCGTGGGGTCCATGCCGAAACCCTCCGCGATGCGGAACGCCTCGCTCACCGCGACCCCGCAGACCCCCGCGATCAGGTTGTTGCAGAGCTTCACCACCTCGCCGCTGCCCACCGGGCCCACGTGGATGACGTTGGCCCCCATGGCGGAGAGCGCGGGGCGCGCCTCCTCGAAGTCCCCCGCCGCGCCGCCCACCATGATGGCGAGCGTGCCGTCGGTGGCGCGCGGGGTGCCGCCCGACACCGGCGCGTCCATGAAGCGCACCCCGCGCTCGGCGGCGGCCTTGGCCACCCGCTGCGACACCGCGGGATCGATGGTCGACATGTCCACGCACAGGGTCCCGCGCCGGGCCGCGGCGAGGACGCCGCCGTCACCGGTGTAGACCGACTCCACGTGCGGCGAGGACGGCAGCATCGTGATCACGAGGTCCGCGGTGGCCACCGCCTCCGCCGCGCTCGCGGCCGCGGTCATGCCCGCCGCCGCGGCCGCCTTCACCGCGTCGGGGTTGGCGTCGAACGCGGTCACCGCGAAGCCCTTGCGGGCCAGGTTGATCGCCATGGGCAGTCCCATCGTGCCCACCCCGATGAAGCCGATGCGCGCCGTCATGCCGCGCCTCCCTGGGAGCGGAGCGCGACGCCCGCCCATTCCTCGACGAGCCTGGCGATCGCGGTGTGGTCCTGCTCGGCCATGCCGCGGGCCATGGCGAGCCGGTAGACCTCCGACGCCGCGCGGGCCACCGGCGAGGGCACGCCCGCCTCCTGGGCGAGGCGGCCGTAGCCGTCGAGGTCCTTCATCATCAGGCGGATCGCGAAGCCGGCGTCGAAGCCGCCGCTCAGGATGAAGCGCGGGAACTTGTAGTCGCTCGCGTTGGAGCGCCCGCTCGAGGCCTGGATGATCTCCACCGCCCGGGCCGGGTCCACCCCCGAGCGCGCGGCCACCGCCACCGCCTCGATGGTGAGCGCGAGGATGCCGCCCGAGCACATGTTGTTGACGAGCTTGATGGCGTGCCCGGCGCCCACCGGCCCCGCGTGGAAGATGTTCTTGCCCATGCGCGCGAAGAGCGGGCGGGCGCGCTCGAGCAGCGCGGGATCGCCGCCCACCATGATCGCGAGCGTGCCCTCGGTGGCGCCGCGCACCCCGCCGGAGACGGGGGCGTCGATCAGGGCCGAGCCGCGGGAGGCGACCTCGCCGGCCAGCTCGCGGGTGGCCGACGGATCGGCGGAGGTCATCTCGAGGATCAGGCTACCGGGCCGGAGCGCGTCGAGCAGGCCCTTGGGGCCGAGCAGGACCTGCCGGACCTCTCGCGAGGTCGGAAGGATGGTGATGACGGTCTGGGCCGCCGCCCCGACCTCCGCGGGCGACGCGGCCCAGCGGGCACCGCGGGCGAGCAGCGGAGCCGCGGCCGCCTCGCGCGCGTCGTGGACGACCAGGGTGTGTCCCGCATCCAGGAGTCGCCCGGCCATCGGCGCTCCCATGTTCCCCAGCCCGATGAAGCCGACCGGCTCGCTCATGTGTGCTTTACTCCTCGCATGCTGCTGGGTCTCCTGCTCATCGCCGTCGCCGCCGCGTCGTGGGGCACCACCGGCGCCACCATGACCCTGCTCTCGCGCGAGGCCGCCGCGTCCCCGCTACTGGTCGGGTGGAGCCGCCTCGCGGTGGCCGCGCCCTGCCTGGTGCTGGCCGCGGTCGTGTCCTCCCGCTCCGCCGCGCCGTCGGCCGCGCGGCGTGCGTGGCCCGCGCTCGCCGACCTGCCGCTCTGCGCCGCGCTCGGCCTCGCGATGGCCGCCTACCAGGTCTGCTACTTCCGCGCGGTCACCCTGGTGGGCGTGGCCGCCGCGGCCCTCCTCGCGATCTGCTCCGCGCCGCTCCTCATCGCGGTGCTCGCCGCGCTCTTCCTCGGCGAGCGCCTGACGCCGATCGTGCGTCTATCGCTCGGAATGGCGGTCGCCGGGACCGCGCTGCTCGTCGTCGGCCCACGCGGGCTCGACCAGGTCACGGGCCACTTCGGGCTGGGGGCGCTACTGGCGCTCGGCGCGGGGGTATCTTACGCCGTGTACGCGGTGGCCGCAAAGGGGCTTCTGGCGCGCGTCACGCCGATCGCGGTGTCCGCGATCACGTTCGCGCTCGCGGCGGTGTTCCTCGCGCCCGCGCTCGCCGGCGAGGTCGCGCCGACGCGCGCGCTCATCGCGGGCTGGCCGCTCCTGCTCTACCTCGGGCTGGGGCCGACCGCGGTGGCCTACACGCTCTTCACCGCCGGGCTCACGCGCGTGCCCGCCACCGCCGCCGGCATCGTCTCGCTGCTGGAGCCGCTCACCGCCACCACCCTCGGCCTGCTCGTCTTCGGCGAGCGCCTCGGCGCGGTCGGGTTCACCGGGGCGCTCCTCCTGCTCGCAGCCCTCGCCCTCCTCACCACCGCGCGCCGCTAGGCGGGGTCAGTAGGCCGGGGTCAGGTCTTACATTCCGACATTTTCGTGGCGCGCGCCCTTCTCGCCGCGCGCGGGGAAAATGTCGGAATGTAAGACCTGACCCCTCCGCCGAACCCTCAGCGGTCGAGGGGGCGGGAGACGGCGCGGCTGAAGGTGCAGTTGGGGACGACGCAGGAGTGCTTGCCGGAGCCGCCGCCGACCATCACGTAGACGTCGTCCACCGCGGGCACGCGTGGCAGGCGCGCCGAGTCGTCGGTGACCTTCTGCATCCACTGCGGCCAGTCGTGCATGCCCCACATGCCGCCCAGCTTCATGCGCCCGAGCGGCATGCGCGCGGTCTCGAACACGTAGCGCTGCACGTCGGCGCGGGTGAAGCCGTCCGCCGCGATGGTGGCCGCGTGCTCGGGCCCGAGCACCACCAGGAGCTGGCTCTGCGAGAGGTACCAGCCCACGTTGGAGCCGAGCGTGGTGGCCACGTCGGCCACGTTGTTGAGGATGCCGGGCGCGGTGGTGGAGACGTGGTCGTTGACGTTGTGCGGGCCCTCGCCCCCGAACACGGTGACCACGCTCTGGTCGGCCCGGAAGCCCAGCGCCACGTGCAGGGGCTCCCACGGCGAGTCCTCGCGCTCCCCGATCGCGTAGGAGAACTTGGCCGGGCTGCCCTGGGTCGCCATGTCCCCCCGCCCCGGCCACCCGCCGCCCACGTTCATGAGGATGAGGCGGATCGCCCGCCCGATGGTGGCGTTGGGGCGGAAGCCGGGCCCGAAGAGCCCGGAGCCGGTGTGCACGCCGATGGTCCGCGCGTACGGGCCGCTCACCACCACCAGCGGCGCCACCGGATGCGTGGTGGCCTGCACCCCGTAGAGGTTGAACGCGGGATCGAGCATGCACTGCACCGCGCCCACCACCACCGGGAAGTAGGCGGGCTCGCACCCCGCCATCACCGCGTTGACCGCGAGCTTCTCCAGCGTGCAGTCACGCCAGAGCGGCGGCATGACCCCGAGCGACTCGGCGGGCTTGGTGCGCGCCCCCGCCAGCATCGCCCGCACCCGCTCCGGGGTGGGCGACACGAACGGCAGCCCGTCGCACCACTCCCGCCTGCAGAACTCCGCGTAGACGTCCTCTTCCGCCAGCGTCAGCGCCGCCTCGACCACCTCGGCCATGGGACGCTACCGCCCGCCGAGCATCGCGCCGAGCTGCTCCACCGCCTGCTCCACGCGGCGGCCCACTCCTTCCGGCGCCTCCCCGCCCAGCGGATGCTGGATCACGAGCAGGGGCAGCCCGGTGGCGCCGAGCGCCGCCATCTCACCCAGCGCGAGGCGCTGGAACACGGTGGTGGTGATGAGTCCGGCGGGAGTGCCCGCCTTGGCCAGCTCCAGCGAGTCGTGGAGACTCCACGACGTGCAGGAGCCTCAGTCCGCGGACCCCGCGAAGACGAGGTCGCACTCCTTGGCGAGGGCCTCGATGATCTCGTGGGCCGCGCCGGTGGCCGCGTTGGCCTTGCGGCGGATCACCACCCGCTCGACTCCGTGCCGCTCCTGCAGCACGAGGCCGATGCCCTGGACCAGGCGATCGAAGTTGTGCTTGGTGTTGTCGAGGAAGCCCACCGTGAGGCCGCGGAGGTCGGCGGGCATCCGCGGGATCGCGGTGGTCGCCGTCCGGAGCTCGCCCACCGGGCTCAGCACCGTGATGAGGGACATGGGACTGGTCTCCTGCGCTAGCGGGTGAACGGCGTGGAGCGGGCCAGCAGGCGCCGCACCGTGGTGGCCATCTCCTCCAGCATGCTTCGCTTGATCCGGACGCTCACGTTCTCCACCGGCTCCGCGCTGCCGCGGCGATGGATCACGAGGGTACCCGTGAACTCGGACGCGGTCTCGTCGGTCATCGCAAAGCCCCGGAGAGTCAGCAGCTCCCACTCCGGCTCGGCCCCACCCGTCGCGTCCGCCCCCATGGCCATCGTATATTAGCGCACATGCTCGTGGTGGCGCTCGACGTCGGGACCAGCTCGGCCCGCGCCCGCGCGTTCGACGCGGAGGGTCGCGCGCTGCGCGGCGCGGACGGCCACGTGGCCTACGAGCCCGCCGCCACCGCCGACGGCGGCGTCGAGCTCGACGCGCCCGCGCTGGTGTCGGCGTCGGCGGGGGCCCTCGACCGCTGCCTGGCCGGCCTGGGAGCGCGCGCGAAACAGACCGCCGCGGTCGGCGTCTCCGTCTTCTGGCACAGCCTGCTCGGGCTCGACACCGACGGCCGTCCGCTCACCCCGGTGATCACGTGGGCCGACACCCGCAGCGCGCCCGACGCGCTCGCGCTGCGACGGCGCCTGGACGAGCGCGCGCTGCACGCGCGCACCGGGGCGCCGCTGCACTCCGCGTTCTTCCCCGCCAAGCTCCGCTGGCTCGCGCGCACCCGCCCCGAGGTCACGGCGCGCGCGGTCACCTGGTGCGGCTTCGGCGAGCACCTCCTCGCGGTGCTGACCGGCACCCTGCGCGTGAGCCTGTCGATGGCCTCCGGCACCGGCCTCCTCGACCAGGCGCGCGGCGAGTGGGACGCGGGCGCGCTGGAGGCGGCCGGGATCGCCGCGACCGCGCTGCCGCCCATCGACGACGCGCCGCTCTCCGGCCTGCGCGGGCGCTGGGCCGCGCGCTGGCCCGCGCTCGCCCGCGTGCCGTGGCTGCCCGCGCGCGGCGACGGCGCCTGCTCCAACGTGGGCTCCGACTGCTGGGGGCCCGACCGTGTCGCGCTCAACGTGGGCACCTCCGCGGCGCTGCGCGTGGTCCTGCCGGCCGCGGCCGCATCGAGCACGCCCACCCCCTGGGGCCTCTGGCGCTACCGCCTCGACGCGGGCCGCGCCCTGGTGGGCGGCGCGACCTCGGAGGGCGGCAACGTGAGCGCCTGGTGCCGTCGGACCCTCGCGCTGCCCGCCAGCGACGCGGCGCTCGAGCGGGCGATCGCGGCGGTGGCCCCGGACGGGCACGGGCTCACCGCGCTACCGTTCCTCGCGGGCGAGCGCAGCCCCGGCTGGCGGCCGGAGGCGCGCGCGGCGGTGGCTGGCCTCACGCTCGCCACCGGGGCGCCCGAGATCACGCGGGCTCTGCTGGAGGCGGTGGCGTTCCGGCTCGCCGAGATCTACGACCGGCTGCGGCCCCTGGCCGCCGCGGACCACGTGGTGGTGGGCTCCGGCGGCGCGCTCCGGCACTCGCGGACGTGGGCCCAGATCATCACCGATGCCCTGGGCGTGCCGATCGCCCTCGGCGGCGACGCGGAGGCCTCCGCGCGCGGCGCCGCGCTGCTGGCGCTCGAGTCGCTCGGCGCCCAGCCCCCTCCGCCGCCGCCGCCCCCCGCCCCCGCCCGCGTGCTCGAGCCAGATCCCGACCGGCATGCCCGCTATCGGGCCGCTCGGGCCCGGCAATCGCGCCTCTACGACAACATCGTCGGCTTTCCGGACTCCTGAGCGATCGCCCGGCCACTACCACGTGGTCTTCTCGGGCGTCGGGGTGTCCACGACCCGCCGGCCCTTCACCACGCGGTACATCACGCCGAGGGTGGTTCCGATCGCGTAGGGACACCTCACCGTGCCCCCGCCTCGAAGCGCACGTCGATGCGCGGAGGGCGAGAAGCCCTACACCATCAGGCACTTCAACCACTTGGCCACGGAGACCGGCGGGTGAGAGAATAGGCGCGCGGACCCCATGCGAATCGCGATCGGCTGCGACGATAGCGGGTTCCCTCTCAAGGAGTCCCTGGTAGCTGCGCTCGAGGCCGACGGCCACGACGTGCTCGACCTCGGCACCTTCTCGCCGGACCCGGTCGACTACCCGGACTATGCCCGGGCGGTCGGACAGGCGGTGCTGCGGGGGTTCGTCGACGCGAGCCTGCTGCTCTGCAGCAGCGGGGCCGGCGGCGTCATCGCGGCCAACAAGATGCGCGGGATCCGCGCCGCCCTCTGCCCCGACGTGGCCGCGGCGCGGACCGCTCGTGAAGAGGCGGACGCCAACGTGCTCTGCCTCGCCGCCCCGGGTCTCGACGTCAAGGACGCCCTCGAGATCGCCCAGGCCTTCATCGAGACCCAGTACGAGCCGACCGAGCAACAGGCGCGCCACGTGACCAAGATCGGCCAGCTCGAGGCGGGGCTGCTCGGAGCGGACAAGGCGCCGCTCAAGCCGGGCGCCGACGGCAAGAGCGAGCCCAAGCCGGACGCCAAGCCCGCGGCCCGCGCCACGAAGACGCCCGCGAAGCCCGCCTCCAAGCGCGAGCCGGCGGCGGCCACCTCGCCCGCGGCGGTCCGCGCGGCCGCGCCCGAGCGGGCGGCGCCGCCGTCCGCGCCGGTGGTCCCGCCGCCGGTGCTGCCCGATCCGCTCAAGCTGCCCGCGGTGGAGGAGACACTGCGCTTCCTCGAGTCGCGCGAGTTCCTCGACCGCCTGTGGGTGAAGGACGCCACCCTGTGGAAGGGCGATCCCGCCACCGTGCGCAACCGGCTCGGCTGGCTCACCTCGCCCACCATCATGCGCAGCCACGCGGAGGACATCCGCAGCTTCGCGGACGAGGTGCGGCGCCTGCAGTACTCGCACGTGGTCCTGCTCGGCATGGGCGGCTCCTCCTCGACCGGCATGGTCTTCAACGAGACCTTCGGCTCGAAGATGGGCTTCCCCGACATGCTGGTGCTCGACTCCACGGACCCGGGGGCGGTCAAGCAGGTGGTCGACGGGATCAACCTGAGCCGCACCCTCTTCGTGGTATCGAGCAAGTCGGGCACCACCAGCGAGACCATGGCCGCCTACGCGTTCTTCCGCGCGCAGGTCGAGGCCGCCTCCTCGCCGCGGCCCGGCATGCAGTTCGTGGCCATCACCGATCCGGGCCGGCCGCTCGACAAGCTCGCCACCGAGACCGGCTTCCGCCGCACGTTCCTCAATCCCGCCTCGATCGGCGGGCGCTTCTCCGCGCTCTCCTTCTTCGGGCTGGTGCCCGCCGCGTTGATCGGGGTGGACGTCAAGGTGCTGCTGGAGCGCGCCAACGCCATGGTCGAGACGTGCGGCAACGAGGTCGGGGTCCGGGGCAACCCCGCGGTGCAGCTGGGCGCGGTGCTGGCGGGCCTGGCCCGCGCCGGTCGCGACAAGGCCACCCTCGTGCTCTCGGAGAAGATCCGCGGCCTCGGGCCCTGGATCGAGCAGCTCCTCGCGGAGTCGCTCGGCAAGGACGGCACCGGGATCGTCCCGGTGGTCGACGAGCCCCTCGGCGCGCCCGCGGTCTACGGCGACGACCGCGTGTTCGTGGCCCTGGTCCTCGAGACCGACGGCTCGCACGACGCGGCGCTCACCAAGCTGGCCGACGCGGGCCACCCGGTGCTGCGCCTGGTCCTGAAGGACCCCATGGACCTGGGAGCGGAGTTCTTCCGCTGGGAGCTCGCGGCCGCCACCGCGGGCGCGGTGCTGGCCGTCAACCCCTTCGACGAGCCCGACGTGGCGCGCGCCAAGGAGAACGCCACCAACCTGCTCACCGAGTGGCGGAGGTCGCGGCGGCTGCCCGAGTGGCCGTCGGACGTCGAGGAAGACGGCATCGTGCTCATGACCAAGTCCAGCAAGAAGCCGAGCTCGGTGAGCCGCGGTCTCGCGGCCCACCTCGCGATGGCGGCGGCAGGCGACTACCTGTCCATCCAGGCCTACCTCACCCCGAACGCGGAGGCCTGGCGGGTGCTGCAGGAGATCCGGGTCGCCCTGCGGGACCGCCTGCGCATCGCCACCACGGTGGGCTGGGGCCCGTCCTGTCTGCACTCGACCGGCCAGATGCACAAGGGCGGCCCGTCGAGCGGGCTCTTCATCCAGCTCACCGGGGACGACCGCGAGGATCTGCCCATCCCCGGCTCCGGCTACGGGTTCTCCACCCTCAAGGGGGCCCAGGCGCTGGGCGATCTCCAAAGTTTGCGCGATGGGGCGCGCCGGATCATCCGGCTGCATCTCAATGGCAAGCAGTCACAGGGCCTGCAGCAGCTCTCGCAGATGGTCCAGGGACTGACCAAGAGGCTATGACCGCATGAGCGCGCCCACGACCGACGAATCCTGCACCCTGGTGATCTTCGGCGCTTCCGGCGACCTCACTCGCCGCAAGCTGCTGCCCGCGCTGTGGTCCATGTTCCAGAGCCGCGTGCTCCCCGAGCCGTTCGCGGTGGTCGGCGTCGCGCGCTCCGAGATGACCAACGAGCAGTTCCGGACCCGCATGCGCGAGGCGATCACCGACTTCGCCCGCGTCCAGCCGCCCTCTACCCGGGTGTGGGACCGCTTCGCCCAGGCCCTCTTCTACTACGCGGGGGATCCGGCCGACGCCGGCATATACGGCGGCCTCACCTCCTACCTGAAGCAGGTCGAGCAGGAGCGCGGCACCGGCGCCAACCGGCTCTTCTACGTGTCGACGCCGCCCTCGGTATACCCGCACCTGGTGACCCGTCTCGGCGAGGCGGGCCTCAACCGCCCCACGGACGGCACCGGGGGCTGGGTGCGCATCGTGATCGAGAAGCCGTTCGGGCGGGACCTCGCCTCCGCGAACTCGCTCAACCAGACGGTGGCGAGCGTCTTCGGCGAGGACCAGGTCTACCGGATCGATCACTACCTGGGCAAGGAGACGGTGCAGAACATCCTGGTGTTCCGCTGGGCCAACGGCATCTTCGAGCCCCTCTGGAACCGCAACCACGTCGACCACGTGCAGATCACGGTGGGCGAGGCGATCGGGGTCGAGGGACGCGGCGCCTACTACGAGGAATCCGGCGCGCTTCGCGACATGATCCAGAATCACATCCTGCAGCTCCTCTGCCTGGTCGCGATGGAGCCGCCGGTCACCTTCGACGCCGATCCGGTGCGCGACGAGAAGACCAAGGTGATGCGGGCCATCCGCCCCATCGCGGCCGACGAGGTGGACCGGCTGGCGGTGCGCGGCCAGTACGGTCCCGGCTTCGTCAATGGCCAGCGGGTGCTGGGCTACCGCGAGGAGAAGGGCGTGTCCTCGGAGTCCATCACCGATACCTTCGCGGCCCTGCGTCTCGAGATCGAGAACTGGCGCTGGGCCGGGGTGCCGTTCTACCTCCGCACCGGCAAGCGGATGCCCAAGCGCGCGAGCGAGATCGCGGTGCAGTTCAAGCAGACCCCCCACCTCGTGTTCCGCCGCAATCCCGAGATCCTCGCCGAGCCCAACCGGCTCGTGCTCCGCATCCAGCCCGACGAGGGGATGTCGCTCTCGTTCGGGGCCAAGCTGCCCGGTCAGGACCTCAAGATCAAGCCGGTGGAGATGGAGTTCGACTACGGGCAGGCCTTCGGAGGCGAGCCGCCGGAGGCCTATGAACGGCTACTGCTCGATGCAATGAAGGGCGACGCCACCCTCTACGCGCGCGGCGACTGGGTGACGATGGCGTGGGAGCTGCTGCAGCCGGTGCTCTCGAGCTGGGCCGGAGGAGATCCGCGAAAGTTTCCCAACTACGAGGCCGGCACCTGGGGACCGTCCGAGGCCGACACGCTCATCGAGCGCAGCGGACGGCGCTGGCGGCGCCCCTAGGGGCGCCGCCGTGTCGCGTCGCTCGGTCTTACTTGAGCGAGGCCGACGCCGTGCCGACCATCCGCGTGGCCGACATCTCCACCCAGGTGTAGTACCAGCTCTCGTAGATCAACACCTGGAGCGAGCTGCCCTGCTTCTCGTACACCTGCGTGGTGCCCTTGTCCGACGAGGTCGTCGACGAAAGGTGCTTCCAGCCGTTGGCCTCGAGCGTGGTGCGGAACGCGACCGAGAGGCTGTCCGGCTCGATGCGGCCCTTGTAGAAGATGCGGGCCGCCTTCACCGACGGCGACTCGATGATCGTGGACCGGTTCAGGTCCACCGCGAGTCCCTTCGGAACCGGGATGTCCTCGAACTCGCTGCGCTGCACCTTGGGTGGCGTCGACGCGCACGCCGTGAGGGCGAGCACCGTCACCGTGAGAGCGAGAAACCGTCGCATGGATAGTACCTCCTGGCCAAGATCGTACTTCCCATGGGGGCGCGCCCCAAAGTTTTGAGACGGCGTCCGCTCCTCGTCGTCCTGCTGGTGGTCCTCGCGCTGCTCGCCGCCGCCGCGCTCGCGCATCGGCCGCTCCTCCGGGCCGCCGGTCACGTGCTGGTGGTATCGGAGACCCCCGGCCGCTCCGACGCGATCGTGGTGGTGGCGGGGGCTACCCCCACCCGGGAGGGGCGCGCCGCCGAGCTCTACCGGGCCGGCGTGGCCCCGCTCGTGGTGGTGTCGCGCCAGTCGCTGCCCGGACGGGTCCAGACCCTCATCGCGATGGGGGTCCGGCCGCTGGACTACCAGGGAGAGGCGGTGGCGGTGCTGGTGAAGTTCGGGGTGCCCCGCGAGGCCATCGTCACGCTCGACCAGCCGGTCGAGATCACCGAGACCGAGCTACAGGGCGTCTTCGCCGCCGCGAAGGCTCGCGGCTGGCACCGCCTCACGCTGGTGACCAACGCCTTCCACTCCCGCCGCGTCCGGCTCATCTGGAGCCGGCAGGCGGCGGGGGCGGTGGACGCCAGCATCGTCGTCGTTCACGACAACTGCTCGGGCCAGGACGGCTGGTGGCGGCACCGCCGCTGCAGCGAGGCGGTGCTGCACGAGTACCTCGGGCTGCTGGCCCTCTACCTCAACGTCTCGAGCGTGATGCGCTGAGGCCGCCGCCGGCCCTCAGCCGAGCCGGCGATAGAGGGTGTGCTGCCGGTTCCGGGTGTGGGGGCGTACCTGCGCCGGCCATCGCCCCTGCTCCACCGCCTTGGCCCAGGCCTCGGTGGTCAGAACCTCCGGGCTCTCGATCTCGTAGAGTGCACCATACTTTGGGGCGTGCTCGATGACGATCGTCTTGAGCTGCCCGCCGATGGACATGGTCAGCGGCTGCAACTCGTAGCGGGAGACCGCCACCACGCCGGGCACGGTCAGGAGGCTCGGCACGTGCTCGCGGTCGTAGACCTCGTTGAACAGGCGCTCGTGGCTCGGGTCGACGTCCATGGCGGCGCTGAAGAGGTAGCGGGAGTGGATGGGCATGGGGTGGCTCCTTGGCTTGGGGTTGGGTGGATGGTGGCCTGGGGCGAGCGGCCCGCGGTGGGGTGTGGTTTGGCTATCGGCCGCCAAGCGAAGCCGGCCAGGGATGTCCGCCTCGAGCGTCCGCCCAGCCCGGGTCGCCCGTTCGGATAAGTAAAGAAGTCACGGCAGCAGCCCACAGCGGCTAGCCCCGACCCGGGCAACCGCTAGCGCTTCTTCGACTTCACCGCGGTCTTAGTCGCGCCAGCGCGGCCGTAGTCGTCCTGGCGGCGGATGATGTCGTCCTCGCCCAGGTACGGGCCGTGCTGCACCTCGATCAGCAGCACCGGCACGCGGCCCGGGTTCTCGATCCGGTGCCAGGCCCCGCGCGGCACGTCCACGGCTCCCCGCGGCTTGAGCCGCTTCGGACGGCCCGAGATGATGACCCGGGGCGAGCCCGAGACCACCACCCAGTGCTCGGCCCGGAAGCGGTGGCGCTGCAGGCTCAGCCGCTGGCCCGGCTTGACGAAGAGGCGCTTGACCTTGTACCCCCGCCCCTCCTCGACGGTCATGAACCCGCCCCAGGGCCGGGTCTCGAAGACGCCGACCGGGGTGTCCTTGGAACGGCCTCGCCGGGGGCTCACAGGCGGATCACCCGCGCGAAGTCCGCCTCCACGCTCTTGCCGACCTCCTCCAGCACCTCGGCGGGCACGTCGTCGTCCAGCAGCAGCACCACGATGGCGCGCCCCCGCCGCGTGCGGCGACCCACGTGCATGGAGGCGATGTTGACGTTGTGGCGTCCCAGGATCGACCCGATCCGCCCCACCATGCCCGGCCGGTCCTCGTAGGCCAGCACCAGGATGTGCCCCTCCGGGACGAACTCCACGTGGAGGTCGCGCAGGCGGACGATCCGCGGCACTCCGTCGAAGACGGTGCCCGCGATGACCTTGCGCCCGGAGCGGGCCTGGGTGGTCACGGTCACGAGGTTGGTGTAGCCGGAGGCGTCGGGGTCGGTGCGCACCTCCACGGTGAGCCCGCGCTCCCGCGCGATCAGGTGCGCGTTGACGAGGTTCACCGCCTGCACCGTCACCCGCTCCAGGAGCCCCTTCAGCACCGCGCGCCCGACCAGCTCCGGATCCCACCGCGCCATGTGTCCCGCCGCCTCCACCTCCACGTGCTCCACGTTGTCGGGCTCGAGCTGCTGGCAGAAGCGGCCCAGCAGCTCGGCGAGCTGCAGGAACGGCCGCTGCTCGGCGAGGGTCTCGCGGTCGGCCACCGGGATGTTCACCGCGTGCTCGAGCAGCTCGCCGTCGCGGAAGGCCACCAGCTGACGCGCCACGTCCACCGAGACGTTCACCTGCGCCTCCTGGGTGTTGGCGCCGAGGTGCGGGGTCACCACCACGCGCGGGTGCTGGATCAGGCGCTTCACCACCGGCGACACCGGCGGCTCCTCGGTCCATACGTCGATCGCGGCTCCCGACACGTGGCCCGCGTCGAGCGCGGCCAGCAGGTCCGCCTCGTTGACGATGCCGCCGCGCGCGCAGTTCACCACCCGCACCCCGGGCTTGGTGACGGCCAGCTCGCGCGCCGCGATCATGTTCTCGGTCTCGTCGGTGAGCGGCACGTGCACGGTGAGCACGTCGGCGCGGCTCAACACGGACTGCAGATCCGTGAGCCGCACCCCGAGGTCGCGCGCGCGGCCCTCCGGGATGTACGGGTCGTAGACCAGCACCTCCATGTCGAAGGCGCGCAGCCGCGCCGCGACCCGCGAGCCCACCTTGCCCAGGCCGAGGACGCCCGCGGTCTTGCGGAAGAGCTCCGACCCGTAGATGCCCCGGTCCCACTCGAGGCGCCGGAGCGCCTCGTGCGCGGTGGGGATCTTCCGGACCAGCGCGAGCAGCATGCCCACCGTGTGCTCGGCCGCCGACACCACGTTGCCGTAGGGCGCGTTGACCACCACCACGCCCTGCCGCGAGCAGGCGTCCACGTCGATGTTGTCGACGCCCACCCCGGCCCGGCCCAGGATGCGGAGCCGCCGGGCGCGGCCGAGGAACTCGGGGGTCACCGCGGTCGACGAGCGCGTCACGATGCCCTCGTAGTCGCCGAGGCGCGCCAGCAGGGTCTCCCGCTCGAGCTTGCTCGAGACCTGGTCGACCTGGAAGCCGCGCTCGGTCAGGTGCGCGATGCCCTCGGGAGCGATGGTGTCGATGACCAGCACCTTCACGAGCCGCGCCTCAGCCCGAGGGGGCGCGGTGCAGCCGGAGGAAGCGGAGGAACTCCCGCCCCTCCGCCAGCCGCCGCTTCAGGACCTGGCGGTCGTGCACCATCTCGGAGGCCAGCGAGAACATCTTGCGGGGGCGGAAGTAGAAGCGGCGGTAGAACTGGTCCACCGAGCGGAAGATCTCCGGCCGCGAGAGGTGCGGGTAGCCGATCGCGCTCACCTGCACCCCGGAGCCGTCCACCAGGTCCTCGGTCTCCAGCCAGCCGTTGCGCTGCGCCTCCTCGTAGAGCGCGGTGCCGGGGTACGGCGCGGCGAGCGAGACCTGGATGGTGTCGGGGTCGATCTCGGTCGCGAACCGGATGGTCTCCGCGATGGTCTCGCGCGTCTCGCCGGGCAGCCCCAGGATGAAGGTGCCGTGGATGGCGATGCCGAGCGCCTTCGCGTCGCGCGTGAAGCGCCGGGCCGCGTCGAGGCGAACCCCCTTCTTCACGTTGTTGAGGATCGTCTGGTTGCCCGACTCGTAGCCCACCAGGAGGAGGCGGAGGCCGTTGTCCTTGAGGATCTTGAGGGTCGCGTACGGCACGTTGGCCTTCGCGTTCACCGACCAGGTGATGCCGAGCCGCCCGAGCCGCTTGGCGATGGCCTCGGCCCGCGGCAGGTCGTCGGTGAAGGTGTCGTCGTCGAAGAAGAACTCGCGCACCTGCGGGAACAGCGACGCGGCCAGGGCCATCTCCTCCGCCACGTGCTCGGGACTGCGGGTGCGGTAGCGCTGCCCGCCCACCGTCTGGGGCCAGAGGCAGAACGTGCACTTGGACCGGCAGCCGCGCCCGGTGTACAGCGAGACGTAGGGGTGCCGCAGGTAGCCGATCGCGTAGTGCTCGACGGTGAGGTCGCGCTTGTAGACCGGAGTCACGAACGGCAGCGCGTCCATGTTCTCGAGCGGCGGCCGCTCCGGGGTGTGCTCCACGTGGCCGTTCACGCGATAGGAGAGGCCGCGGATGCCGGACAGCGGGCGGCCCAGCGCGACCTCCTGGATCGTGAAGTCGAACTCGTTGCGCGCCACGAAGCTGAGCGCGCGGCTCGCGCGGACGGAGGCCTCGGGGGCCACCGCCACCGCCGCCCCCACGAGACCGATGATCAGGTCCGGGTTCTCGGCCTTGAGGGCCTCCGCCACCCGCACGTCGGAGGCGAAGGACGGGGTGCTGGTGTGCATCACGCACAGGTCGTAGCCGCGCGCCAGCGGCAGCACGTCGTCCAGGGTCAGCCCGTCCGGGGGCGCGTCGACCAGCCGGGAGCCCGGGACCAGGGCCGCGGGCTGGGCGAGCCACGTCGGGTACCAGAACGAGCGGATCTCCCGCTTGGCCTGGTAGCGGGATCCGGCGCCCCCATCGAAGCCCGCCGTCGCGGGCGGATGCAGGAATAGCGTCCGCAGGTAGGTCTCGGTCACGACTCGCTCACGATACCACAGGGGCCGCTCTCAGAGCCGGGACCGGCGGCGGCGCCGCAGCAGCACGAGCCCCCACGTGGCCGCCACCAGGAGCGTGACGCCCGCGATCCACAGCTGCAGCTCGCGCACGCGGGCCAGGGCCACCGCCACCGAGTCCGCCACCAGGTAGGCGACCCCGAACGAGATCGGCACGCTCAGCAGCACCGCGGCCACGTCCACCAGGAGGAAACGGGGAAAGGGAACGCGCACCAGCCCCGCGGTGAGGAACGCGGCCGCGCGGAGGCCCATCACCAGGCGGGCCATCACCACGAACTTGAGCCCGTGCTTGTGATAGGCGTGCATCACCCGCGCCTCTCGCTCCGGGGTCAGGATGCGCCGCGCGGTCGGCCAGTTGAGGATGCGCCGCCCGAAGTGGCGGCCGAGGACGTAGAGCAGGATGTCGCCCGAGAGCACCCCGCCCAGGCAGGCCAGCAGCGCGCCCCACCAGTTCATCACCTCCCAGCGCGCCATCATGGCCGCGATCGCGATGGGCAGCTCCTCAGGGACCGGCATCCCGAGCCCGGTGGCGAGCAGGATGAGGAACACGCCCGGGTACGTGAAGTGGACGATGAGCTGGGTGAGCATCAGCGGGCGGCCGCGGGCGCGTGACCGTAGAGCCAGCGGCCGTTGTCGGCCGCGAGCAGGCGCACGCTGTCGGGAGGCAGCTCGGCCGCGATGCTCCGCGCCGGCTCGCGGGTGGTGAGCAGATACGGCGGCCGCGGCGAGGCCCACGCCTCCGTGAAGCGCGCGGGAGTCCAGAAGGTGTCGGCCGCGTCCGCGAAGGTGGCCCCGATCCCGAGCACGCTGCGGCGCCCGTCGAGCAGCGCGGGCCGGTGGCCCGAGTAGAACTCGAGCGCGCCCGCGTTCTCGATCGGCCCCTCCAGCACCAGCACGTCAGCGGGACCGAGGCGGTCGCGGATCTCGCGGGCCATGCCCGCGACGGCGCGCGCGCGAGAAGTCGCCGCGAGCCCGTCGCCCACCACCGGCATCAGCAGCAGCATGACCGCGGCCACCGCCGCGGCACCCAGCCGCGCCGACCGCCGCGCCGCGGCCACGGCGAGGACCGCCGCGCCCGCCAGCAGCAGCACCGCCCCCCGGACGAGCAGGGGCTGCAGATCGGACCACGGCGGGTACGGCGAGGCCTGGCCCCACGCCGCCTCCTTGCGCGAGTACACGTCGGTGACGCCGAACACGGTGGCAGTGAAGGCGCGCCCGTCGCCCGCGCCCCACCACGCGAGCCCCGCGCCCAGCAGCACGAACAGCGCGAGGTGGGCCAGGATCAACCCCTGGCGCGGCGCGCCCGGGTCGCGCCACGCGCGCGCGGCGAGGAGCGCGACGGCCGGATAGGCGGGCAGCCCGTAGTGCGGCAGCTTGAACGGCGAGAGCGTGAAGAGGCCGAGCACGCCCGTCGCCCAGAGGGCGAGCGCGATCCAGGCGGTCTCGGCCGGATCGCGCCACGCGCGCCGCCGCGCGAGCCCGACCACCGTCACCCCGGCGGCGAGGATCCACGGAAACGCGCCGAAGGAGGCGGCGGCCGCGAACTCGAGCGCGGAGAGCGGCACGTCCTCGTCGGGAAACGCGCGCATGCGGGCCACGTTCAGCACGTGGTTGTCGATCACGGTGTACCAGAGGAACGACGACTCGCGGGCCGCCACCGCCACGTACCACCCGGCCCCGAGCGCCAGCATCAGCACGACTCCGCCCACCGGCAGCCACGCGCGCACCGGCCGCAGCCGCCCCGCCAGCCACAGAGCCCCCGCCACCGCCCCCACCGGCCCGATCAACCCCAACGGATCCTTCGCCAACGCTGCGACGCCGAGGGCCCCACACCCGACCAGCGCCCAGCGAGACGCGACGGGCTGTCCGCCTATGGGGGAGGACCGGACCTCGGACTCCAACGGCCGTCCGCCACTGGGGGAGGACCGGACCTCGGACTCCAACGGCTGTCCGCCACTGGGGGAGGACCGGACCTCGGACTCCAACGGCTGTCCGCCACTGGGGGAGTGCGGGGGCCATTTCTGGGCCCCCGCATTCGAAAAATCCGTAAAGGCCGCTGCAGCAAACGGTCGCCCGCACATCCCCAGCAACAGCCCCGTGAACCCCCACGAGATCCCGGCCACGAACAGCGTCTCCGGCCTCACGTAGCGCGCGAAGGCGGCAAAGAGCGCGCACGAGAGCAGCGCCGCGCCGGCCAGGAATCCCCCGCTCCGCCCGAGCAGGCCGACGCCGAGGATGGTCGTCCCGGCCACCGCGAGGAGGGCGCCCGCGAGCGAAGCCAGGCGAGCCGCCCCCTCGGTGGGGCCCAGGCGATGGAAGGCGGCGGCGGTCAGCCAGTAGAGCAGCGGAGGCTTGTCGAAGTAACGCACCCCGTTGAGCCGCGGCGTGATCCAGCTGCCGCCGAGCATCTCGCGGGCGATCTCGGCGTGCTGCCCCTCGCCGGGGTCGTCGAGCGGCGCCGCGCCGAGGCCCGGGGCCAGCAGCAGAGCGGCGAGCCCGACCGCGGAGACGAGGGCGACGCCGACGTCGCGCAGGGCCGCCACTAGAGAGAACGGCCGATCTCGTCCAGGATGCGCTTCTCGACCGACCGATCGTCGGTCTTGATGTCCTCTTCCTTGTCCACGAAGAGGATGCGCTCCTCCTTGTACACGCGCCGCTCCACCGACACCGAGCTGCGGCCCCCGTCGAGTCGCCTGACCGACACGCGCAGCCGGTGCTCGACACCCTTGGCGTAGACCCCGAAGTTGTCGCCGTCGAGACGGCGGGAATCGGTGACGATCCAGCCCACGTCGCGGTCCTCCTTGTCGATGTCCCAGCCCAGGCTCTCGAGCACCGAGCGGGTCACGGTGAAGACCCGGTCGGGCGGAGCGGCGAAGGTGCGGCTGGCGTCATCGGCAATCGCCGCTCCGGACCCCGCCAGCAGCCCGCCCAGCACGAGCACGGCCGCGAGCGCGCGACGCGGGATCATGTCGTCCCACCTCCTCGTGGTTCGAGCCGCCCCGCGCGCAGGGACAGGGTGCGGTCCGCGAGGGCGGCCGCATCGGCCCGGTGCGTGACAAGGATAACCGAGGCCCCGCGGTCCCGGCACAGTCCGCGGAGCTCGGACAGGATGACCGCGGCGTGCCCCTCGTCCAGGTTGCCGGTCGGCTCGTCGGCCAGCACCAGCGGGGGCGCGTTCAGCACCGCCCGGCAGTAGGCCACCCGCTGCTGCTCACCCCCCGAGAGCTGGGAGGGATAGTGCCCGGCGCGGTGGGCGACCCCGAGCCGCTCCATGAGCGCGCGCGCGGCGGGCAGGGCCTCGCTCCGCGCCCGGCCGACGTAGCGCGCGGCCAGCAGCACGTTGTCGAGCGCGGTGAGGCTCGAGATCAGCAGGAACGACTGGAAGACGTAGCCGATGGAGCGGCCGCGCACCGGGCACTGGGCCCGCCGCGAGAGCTGGCTCACGCACACGTCGCCCAGCCAGACCTCGCCCCGGTCGGGCGGCTCGAGCAGCCCCAGCAGGTTGAGCAGCGTCGACTTGCCGCAGCCGGAGGGCCCCGCCACCGCCACGAACTCGCCCGCCCCCACCTCCGCGTCCACCCCGTCGAGCACCGGCACGGGACCACCGTCGGGTCCTCGAAACGTCTTGCTGAGGCCAACCGCCCGCACCCGGATCGGGGCCACCTCAGGCTCCGCGCCGGATGGCCTCGGCGGGAGACAGCCGCACGATGCGCAGGGTGGCGTAGGTCGCGGCGAGCCCGCCCAGGATGGCGGAGAAGACGAGGGCGAAGAGCAGGAGCCGGGGCGAGAACAGGAAGAGCTGCTGGCCGTCGCTCAGCACGCGCGCGTCGACGATGAACCCGATCGCGAGGGCGAGGACCACTCCGATGGCGCCCCCCGAGACCGACACCGCGAGGGCCTCGGTCAGGATCTCGCGCAGGAGCTGGAGGTCGGTGGCGCCGAGGGCGCGCTTGATGCCGAAGTCACGGATGCGCTCGAAGACCGCCGCGGTCACGGTGTTGGAGAGCGACGCCCCCCCGATCACGAGGCCCAGCACCCCGATGCCGAAGAGCAGGGCCGAGAAGAACGCGGTGGACTGGCGCAGGACGCGGCTCAGCTCGCCCGGGATCGTGACGTTGACCCCCGACACCGACTTCTGGATGCGCCGCGCGAGGTCGTCGGGGTCGACCCCGTCGGCCCACGACACCGCGGCCCCGGTGTTGAGGTCGCGCCGGCTCATCGCTCCGCTGCCGCCCGCGAAGACCTGCACCAGTAGAGGGTCGCGGCGCAGCCAGAGGTCGCGCGCGTCCTCGAGGGGCACGATCGCGAAGCGGTCCGGCGCGGTGAGGGTCTTGTCGAGCACCCCGACCACCTCGAAGGTGCGCCCGCTCCCCAGCTCGAGCCGCTGGCCCACCGCGAGCTTCCGGGTGGCCGCGAAGTCGGATCCCACCACCACCACCCCGCGGTCGCCCGTTCTCAGGAAGCGCCCGCGCTTCACCGGCAGCTCCCGGAGCTGCCGGTTCGGCGCCGGCGCCGCCGGATCGATGCCCAGGATCAGCTCCTGGGTGAGGGTGAGGAACTGCGAGGTGGTGGGATTGAGCGGGAGCATGACCTGGGCCTGCACCGCGGCCACCCCCGGCACGTGCGCGATCTGCTCGATGCGGTCCGCGCGGAGCAGACCGCCCGCGGTGAAGCCGGTGCCCATGCCCATCCCCTCGCCCGCCACCGAGATCTGCCCGAGCACGAAGCGATCGCCGCCGTCGATGAAGCGGGTGATGCGCTCGGCCATCGCGCCGAGGGCCACCAGGCCCGCCACTCCCACCGCGATGCCCAGGATCGTGAACAGGTAGTTCCGGGGCAGGAGCCGACGGAGGACGCCTACCATTTGAAGCGGGACTCGGTGTTCAGCCCTCGGCGGCGTCGCACCCACCGGTTGATGCGGACGATCGTGAAGAACACCTCGAGGGACAGGCGCATGCGCAGGCTCATGCGCAGGAACGCGCCCCCGGCCAGGACCCCGGTGACCCCGTCCACCATGCCCGCGTACTCGCGCGGATTGAGGAACATCTCGGTGAACGACGGGTCGTAGAAGTTGCGGATGAAGCGCTGGAAGGGCCGCATGCCGCGGCGGATCGCCTTCTGGTAGCCCGCGAAGCGGCGCGCCTCGAAGCGGTTCTCGCGGAACGCCTTCAGGATCTCCACCGACGACAGCTCCGCGGACTGGGTCGCGAGGTACACCCCGGACGAGAAGATGGGGTCCAGGAACGCGATCGCGTCGCCCACGCACACGAAGCGGTCGCCGATGGCGGGCTCGGTCTGGTAGGAGAAGTTGGCCGCGCTGTGCACCGCCGTGATGCGGGGCGCCCCGTCGAGCGCCTCGGCCAGGCCGCGGCAGCGGGCGATCAGCGAGTGGTAGAGCTGCTCGAGGTTGCGCTCGTGCCCGCGCACCGTCCGCGCGTGGAGCACGCAGCCCACGCTGCTGGTGCCGTTGTGGAACGGGATGTACCAGAACCAGCCCGGCTCGAAGCTGAAGATCCGGATGTTGCCCGCCTCCTTGCCGGGCCAGCGCTTGCCGCCGCGGAAGTGGGCGAACAGGGCCACCTTGCCGAGGCCCTCGACGGGCCGGCGCTTGCCGTGGCGGGTCGCGATGAACGCGTCGCGCCCGCTCGCGTCGACCAGGAAGCGCGCCCGTACTTCGCGAGGGCCCGCGGCCTCGGCCACCGTCGCGGTCACGCCGTCCTCGTCGAAAGCTACCCGCTCCACCGTCGCGGGCTGCAGCAGGGTGACGTTCGGCTGCGCGGCCGCGTGGTCGAGGAGGATCTTGTCGAACTCGCCGCGCTGGACCTCGTAGGTGTACGACGGCCAGGGCTTGCCCTCGCGGAAGAAGAACTGGTAGCCCAGGTCGAGGTCCTGGTCGTGGAAGTAGGCCCCGTATTTCACGAGGAACCCGCGTGCCTTCACCGCGTCCAGCACGCCCAGGCGGTCCAGCACCGGCATGTTGGCGGGCAGGAGCGACTCCCCCACGTGGAAGCGCGGGAAGGCCTCGCGCTCGGCCAGGGCCACCCGCAGGCCGCCGCGCGCGAGGAAGGTCGCCGCGCTGGATCCGCCCGGGCCGCCGCCCACCACCAGCACGTCGTAGTCCGCCGGACGCGGGCCGGGCCCGGTGGACCGCGGGCCCGGCGACTCGAGCGTGGCGGCGAGCGCGTCCTGCGAGTAGAGCGTCCGCACCACCGCTCCGAGCGGATCGGCGCCGACCAGGGCCAGCGCGCGGCGGCCGAGGGCCAGCCCAAGCAGGAGCGGCGTCGCCGCGGTGGCGGCCGCGGCCAGGCGCAGCCCGCGCGCGTGGGCCGAGCGCCAGCCGCGCTCCGCGGTGCGCAGGGCGCGATCGGCCACGAAGGTGCCCACCGCCAGCGCCCAGCCCGGCGGGTTCGTGCGGTGCGGCCCCGCGAACTGGTACATCTCGCGGTGCCGCTGCCGCAGGCGGGTCGGGCTGAAGATGCCCACGACCCACGCCGCGCCCGCGGCCCCCTCGCGCGCCCAGCGGCTCACGATGCGCCCCGCGAGGTAGGTGCCGACCGCGAGCCCGTCCCGCGCGGGCCGGAAGCGGCTGCGGCGGTCCTCGAAGTGGATGGGAGTGACCGGCACCTCGCGGATCGTCACGCCCCGGTCGGCCGCGCGCAGCAGCATCTCGGTCTCGAGCACGAACCCGCCGCGACGCGGGCTCACCGCGGCCAGCAGGCTCGCGGGATAGACGCGGAAGCCGGACTGGGTGTCGAGCACCGCCACGCCGCTCAGCCAGTCGATGAAGAAGCCGGCCACCCGCAGCGCGGCGAGCCGGGCCGCGGGAATCACCCGGCCCGGGGACTCGGTGAGCCCGGTGAGCCGGCCGCCGATCACGAGTGCGGCGGGCTCCTCGGTCGCCACCTTGAGCAGGCGCGGGATCTCGTCCGGCTCGTGCTGGCCGTCACCGTCGAGGGTCACCACGCGCGCCACGCCGCGGCGCCGGGCCTCCGCGAAGCCGCGCCGCAGCGCGGCCCCCTTGCCCCGCCGCGCTTCGAGGGTGACGACCTCCGCGCCGGCGGCCGCGGCCCGCGCCGCGGTGGCGTCGGTGGAGCCGTCGTCGACCACCAGCACCGGGCCGTGCAGGCGGGCGCGCTCCACGATGTCGCCGATGGTCGCCGCCTCGTTGAACACCGGGATCAGGACGAGGGTGTCGCTCACGCGGCGGGCTCCAGCACGAGCGCGGTGCGGCAACCGCCGCGGGCGATGCCGTGCACCAGCACCGACGAGGCGCCCCGCTCCGCGTCGAGGGCCGCGGCCCCCACGCGCAGGGCCCCGAGCCCCCCGTGCTGGCCGAAGAGCGGCGCCAGCGCGGTGGGCGGCAGCAGGCCGGCGCGCGCGCCGGGCAGGTCGCGCGCCAGCAGGGCGCGCTCCCAGTCGTCGACCGCGGGGTCTCCGTTGGCGGAGCCGTAGCAGCGGGCGACGGCCGCTCCGCCGCGCGCGCGCAGGAGGCGGGCCACCGGCGAGGCGCGGTCGTGCCGGCGCGGGCCGCCGGTGTGAGGCGCGGTGGGCACGTTGCCCCACGCGGCCGCGGTGATCTCGGCCAGGACCTTGGCCCCGCGCGCCCGCGCCGCCTCCCGCTCCTCCAGCACCAGGAACGTGGCCCCCTCGCCCAGCACCGGGCCGTTGTGATCGGGCGCGAAGGGGCGGCAGCCCTCCGGGGCCGCGCTCGCCATCGGGGAGAGCGCACCCATCTGGGAGAGCCGACGGTACACGTCCTCGAACAGCTCGTCGACGCCGCCCGCCACCACCGCCTCCGCGCGGCCGTCCGCGACCAGGCGGGCCCCGCGCGCCACCGCCAGATCGCCGGCGAGAGTCGCCTGGTTCACGGTGATCGAGGGCGCCTTGGCCCCGATGGCGATGGCGGCGATGGAGGCCATCGTGTTCATCACCGTGTTCGGGAAGATCATCGGCGAGAGGCCGCCCGGGCCGCGCCGGAGGAAGCCCTGGGCGAAGTCCCGGCTCGAGGTGAAGTCGCCGTGCTCGGTGCCGACCACGATGCCGAGCCCCGCGCCGCCGGCCACCCCCGCGTCGCGCACCGCGAGCACGCAGGCGGCGAGACCGAACCGGCAGATGCGCGAGAGCCGGCGGGCCGCGTCGCGATCCACCAGCGAGGCCAGCGTGGCCTCGTCCACCTCCGCTCCGAGCGTGCTGGCACAGCCGTCCACCCCGAAGCTCTTCACGGGGGCGATGGCGGAGCGGCCCAGGGCCAGCGCGCCGGCGAGGGCCTCGCGACCGCCCGCGGTGGAGGCGTTGACGGTGCCGAGCCCGGTGACGACGACGCGCCGATTCACCGCGGGGCCTTCTCGAAGACCAGGCTCACGTTCTGCCCGCCGAAGCCGAAGGAGTTGGAGAGGGCCGCGCCCACGTCGGCGGGACGCGCGACGCCCGGCAGGCAGTCGAACGGCACGTCGGGATCGGCGTGCTCGAGGCTCGCGGTGGGCGGCAGCAGGCCGTGCTGGAGGGCCAGGATCGTGGCCGCCGCTTCCACGCTGCCCGCCGCGGCCATGGTGTGGCCGACGAGCGACTTGGTGGAGCTCACCAGCACCCCGCCCTCGCCGAACACGCGCCGCAGGGCGAGCGCCTCCGCGCGGTCGTTCTGCGGCGTTCCGGTGCCGTGGGCGTTGACGTAGCCGACCGCGTCCGGCTCGAGCCCCGCGTCGGCCAGCGCCTGGCGCATGGCGTGGATCATCCCCTCGCCCTCGGGATGCGGCGCGGTGACGTGGTGGGCGTCGGTGGTCATGCCCGAGCCGGCGAGGCGGGCCAGCGCCCGGCCCCCGCGCGCCCGGCAGTGCTCCGCGTCCTCCAGCACCAGGAACGCGGCGGCCTCGCCGATGGACATGCCGCGGCGGTCACGGTCGAACGGCCGGCAGGGCGTGGGATCGAGGAGCTTCAGCGCGTTGAAGCCCATGAAGCAGATGTGGGTGAGCGCGTCCACCCCGCCCGCGAGCGCGGTGGGAGTGACGCCGGCCCGGATCAGGTCCGCCCCGAGCGCGATGGACGCGGCCCCGGAGGCGCACGCCATCACCACCGTCTCCTTGGGCCCGGTCAGGCGGAGGCGGGCACTGAGGGTCTCGGCGTGGGAGAGGGGCAGGATCGAGCGCAGGGATCGGATGTTCCCGGTGGCCTGCCCGCGCCACTCGCCCCAGTACCAGTTCTCGCCCTCGAGCATGCCGCCGCCCACCGCGCCCACCAGCAGCGCGGACTCGCGGCGGGCGCGGCCCTCGAGCCCGGAGTCGGCGAGGGCCTCGCGGGCCGCGGCCAGCGCGAGGCGGTCCGCGCGCGAGCGACGGCGCGAGACGCGGAGGGCGGGCAGGATCTCCGCGGGCACCTCGGCCGCGATGCGGGAGCGGAAGCCCTCGGTGTCGATGAGGGTGATGGGCTTGATGGCGCAGGCGCCGGCGGCGAGGCCGGTCCAGAAGCTCTTGACCCCCGCGCCGTACGGGCTCACCACCCCGAGCCCGCTGACCACCACGTCTGGCCGGCCGCCGGGCGGGGAGCCGCCGGGGGACCGGCTCATGACGACGTGATCCCGGTGGGACGCATCACGGTCGGGCCCGCGCGCACCCGCGCTCAGCCCTGACCGGTCTTCGCCAGGATGAACCGGGACAGGGAGTCGAGGGAGAGGAACTCGTCGGTGAGGTCGCGGCCCTCGTCGATCACGATGCCGAAGCGCTCCTCGAGCGCGACCGAGAGCTCGATGAAGTCGAGCGAGTCCAGGCCGAGCGATCCGTCGACGCCCTTGGGCAGGGTCGTCTCGAGCGTCATCTCGGCCGCGCGGCGCGGATCGAACTTCAGCCGCTCGACGACGAGCCCCTTCAGCTCGTCCAGCACCTCCTTCTGCGTCATCGGCACCTACCTCCCCGTCACGCCACGCTGCCGCGGGCGTGAGATCTCGCCATGCTCCACTGGAGCCGCGCGTGCTCGTCGCGCCAGTGGCCGGACAGCTCCAGCGCTCCCGCCGCGCCGCGGTCGAGCCACTCGCGCAGGTCGGCCAGCGGGCCCGCCGCGAGCCGCTCGTCGGCCCGTCCGGGTCCCGCCCCGCTCCCGTCGCGGCGCGACTCGAACCGCAGGTCGCCCACGCCGCGCTCGAGCCAGAGACACGCCGCGGTCTCCACCAGCGGCCACTTCGTGAAACGCCGGTGCCGCGTGTAGAGATCGGCGCACTCCTCGAAGATCTCCACCACCAGCAGCAGCACCCGATCGCAGCGCCCCTCGTCCAGCAGCTGCCCCGCCTGCCGGATCGCCCGCAGGGTCGAGGGCGCTCCACCGATCAGGATGCCATACGCGCCGGTCACCCCGAACTCGATGGCGACCTCCGCGGGCACCACCGCGGGCGCGGTGTACGCGAAGTGCATCACCCCGCCCCGTCGCTCGATGAACTCGCGGTTCGAGGCGCCGTAGGCCGCCGCGGTCACGTAGAGCAGCGCGGTGCCGTCCCCCGCGATCGCCTCTCGCGTGGCCCTCCCATCTTCAAGCATCGCGTCCACGGCCGCAAGCGCCAGCAGGCACTCGCGGGTGGCGCGCCGGAAGCGGTCCCCGGTCCGCTCCGGACGGGGCAGCGCCCACACCGCGGGCCCCGGCGCGGGGGCCGGCCGCCCGCTCAGGATCCCCAGCGCGCGGACGTGCGGGGCGCCCATCAGGCCCCCTCCAGCACGATCGCCCCGTTGCAGCCGCCGAACCCCATCGAGGTGCTCAGCATGATGCGCGGCCGGCCCGGGCGGGCGCGCCCGGGCACGTAGTCGAGGTCGCACTCCGGATCCGGCTCCTCCAGGTGGAGCGTGGGCGGGATCAGGCCGCGCTGGGCCGCGAGCAGGCACATGAAGGCCTCCAGCGCGGCCGCCGCCCCCATCGTGTGGCCGAGCCCACCCTTGATCGAGTTGATCGGGATGTCGTGGGCGCGGGCTCCGAGCGCCCGCTTGAGCGCCGAGGTCTCGATGCGATCGTTCAGGAGGGTGGCGGTCCCGTGCGCGCTCACGAAGTCCACGTCGCCCGGCGCGATCCCCGCGTCGGCGAGGGCGGCCCGCACCGCGCGCTCGAGCCCCCGGCCCTCCGACTGCGGCGCCGCGATGTGGAAGCCATCGCTCGCGCTCCCGTAGCCGAGCAGCGTGCCGAGCCGCGGCCCGCGCAGGTCGCGCTCGCGCACCAGCAGGGCCAGCGCCCCCGCCTCCCCCAGCAGGAGGCCGGTGCGCCGGCGATCGAACGGCCGCACCTCGTCGCGGGTGAGAGAGCGGAGCGCGTTGAAACCGCGCAGCACGAAGCGGCAGAGCGCGTCGTAGCCGCCCGCCACCACCAGGTCCGCCTCGTCGCGGCGCAGGAGGTCGGCGCCGACCGCGAGCGCGGTGGAGCCGGACGCGCACGCGGTGGAGACGGTGATCACCGGCCCGCGGGCTCCGAGCCAGCGGGCGAGGTCGTGGCCCGGCCCGTCGTAGAGCGCGTCGGGGAACCGCCGGCTCGGCCGGTCTCCCGCGAGCGCCCGCTCGCCCTCCTCGACGCCCCCGAGGGCGGTGCCCACCACCACCCCGACCCGCGCCGGATCGAGGGGCAGCGGCCGGAGCGCGGCCTGCGCGCAGAGGTCGTCGGCGGCCGCGACCAGCAGCCGGGTGGCCCGGCAGTCGGGCACCCCGCACCAGTCCTTGATGCGCCCGAGCTTCTTCACCTCGCCGCCGCGCTGGACCTTCAGGTCCGACACGTCGAAGCGCTCGATCTGGGAGATGCCGGAGACGCCGGTGACGAGCCCGGACCAGAACGTCTCCAGGTCGGGCCCGATGGGCGTCACCGCCCCCGCGGCCGCGATCGCGATCCGCTCAGGCGCGGCCACGCGGCGGGCTCCCGGCGTCTAGGTTGTGGTAGGCGAGGCGGTTGAGGCCGTGCGAATACCAGTCGGGCGGCGCGGTGGAGCTCGACGCGTCCGGACCGGGATCGGATGGGGGCATCGGCCTAGAGCAGCGCCCAGTAGTACATCCGGAAGGCCCGGATCGGTCCGGGATTCGTGTCGTAGATGTGAGTCGCCTCGAAGCGGCGCTCCGCGCGGTCGAACGTGACCAGGCCCGGCTCGCGCGGATCGTTCGGATCGTAGACCGTGAAGAGCACGTTGCCCGCGGGGTCGAGGTCGTAGGCGTAGGCGAGCACGGTGTGATTCAGCTCCCACGTGGGGAAGTTGGTGACGAGGAACTGCACCGGCCGACCGCCGCTCAGCTCCGTGATCGCCTCGCTGGCCACCCGCTCCTGCTGCCAGTGCGGCATCGGGAACACCACGCGCCAGTTCGTCCAGTGCACCCAGGTCCAGAAGCGCCCCACGAGCCCCTCCTTCACCACCGCCTCCTGGTCGCGCGAGAACTCGTAGAGCGAGGCGTAGCCCGGGATCACCACCCGGTCGTCCGCGGGCAGCGGGTCGTGCCAGGGCGCGTGCGACACCACCTGCTTGATGCGCGCCACGTACTCCTCGCGCGTCACCCGCGGGGCCGCGGGCTCGAAGCGGGCGAAGCGCTGGAACTGGGTCACCCCCCGCGCCATCACGAAGCAGTAGTTGGCGTAGAGGTCGGGCTTGCCGGGATTGTTGCTGCGGCTCTCGTTGGGGAAGGCGAAGGTGTCGACCCCGAAGCGGAGCGAGGCGGGAGCGGCCCCGCGCTGGACGGCCGCGTCCAGGGACGGGACCGAGGCGCAGCCGGAAACCCCGGCGGTCAGCAGCACCGCCAGCACGACGAGTCGCGACGACGCCCGCATCACGCCTCGTGCAGTGTACCGCACCTAGCCCTGGATCGAATAGCCCCCGTCGACCGGGATCGCGGTCCCGGTCACGAAATCCGAGGCCGGTCCGCCGAGGAAGACCGCGATCCCGGAAAGGTCTTCCGGGACGCCCCAGCGGTCGGCGGGCGTGCGCGCGAGCACGCGGTCGTGGAGGCCCTGCACCTCGCGGCGCGCGTTCTGGGTGAGCTCGGTGTCGATCCAGCCCGGCAGCACCGCGTTGACCTGGATGTTGTCGCGCGCCCACGCGCTGGCCATGGCCTTGGTGAGCTGGACGATACCGCCCTTGGAGGCCGCGTAGGCGGGCGCGAACGAGGCGCCGAAGATCGACATCATCGAGCCGATGTTGATGATCTTCCCGCCGCCGTTCCGCTTCATCACCGGATAGGCCGCGCGGCAGGCGAGGAACGCGCTGGTGAGGTTGGTGTCGAGCACGCGCCGCCACTCGGCCAGCGTGAGGTCCTGGACCGGCTTGCGGATGTTCATGCCCGCGTTGTTGACGAGCACGTCGAGGCGCCCGAAGCGATCGACGGCGCCGCGCACGAGCGCCTCGACCGCGGCCTCCTCCGCCACGTCGCACTCGATGGCCGCCGCCTCCGCGCCGAGCCCGGTCAGCTCCGCCACCGCGCGCCGGCTCTTCTCCGCGTTGCGTCCCGCGATCACCACCGCCGCCCCCGCGCCGGCCAGCCCGCGTGCCATCCCGAGCCCGATCCCCCCGTTGCCGCCCGTCACCACCGCCACCCGTCCCTTCAGCTCCCCGTTCCCCACGCTCACGCCTCCCGGATCTGGCTCGCGCCCTCACCGCGCGCGGTCACGCATCGTGCAGCGAGTCTACCCGCTCCCCCGAGTAGAGAAAAGCACGCAACCCACCGTCACCGAGAGACCACTCGGACCGCGGGGGAGGGCATCCGGACATGGGTGAAGTGGTTCGGGAGGACGAGCGCGAAGCGCGAGGCCTCCCACGTGAGTCGGCCGGGTGGCGTCGGGGGGGCGTCCGGCCGGATCGGCCGGAGTGGGACCCCCTCGGCTCCTCGCGGCTCGAAGAGCCGCGGGTGGGGCCGAGCGGGTGGCGGAGGCCGAGCCGGCCGGGCGCCCCCCGACGACAGGACCCGGCCGGCTCGCGCGAGGCCCGGCGCTCCGCGACCGCCCGGCCGCTCGCGCTCCGCGCCCGTCCCGTCGATCGTGTTCCGCGACGCCGAGCGCGACTACCGCCGCGCGTGGAGGAACTCGAGCCAGGTCACCCGGTGCTCGCGGAAGAAGAAGCCGAGCATGACCAGCGCGGCCAGCAGGTTCCCGGCCAGGATGGTCCACCACGGCACCGCCTCCAGCAGCCACTCGGCCAGGATCGCCACCAGCGCGGCGAAGAACACCTCGAAGCAGCAGAACAGCATGAAGAACCCGAAGAGCAGGCGCGGGTCGCGATCCGCCAGCATCAAGAGTCCCGCGGTGGCGATGCCGAAGACAATGAACGCCACGCCGTGCACGATCGTGTACTGCAGCACGAGCGGCACGGTGATCACCAGCGCGCTCGGATCCCGGAGCCCGTGGAAGAGCGCGGCGCCCAGCAGCGCCGGGGTGCGCAGCGGCACGCCCGCGACCGCGTCGTAGGCCAGGAACCACAGGGCCACCGCGGCGGCGCCGAGCAGGCCGCCGATGATTCCCTCGCGGACCGCGCGCGACCAGAGCGGGCCCAGGAGCGCGCGGCCGAGCGCGCGGTGCCCGACCAGCAGGTAGATCAGCATGCCGCCCGCGGCGAGCGCGTTGCCGACCAGGATCGCCCACCACGCGAGCTCGTCCAGCACCGGGTGCGCGAGCCACGTGACCACCGCGAGGAACGCGATCTCGAAGCTCATCAGCGCGATGAAGAGCATGAGCACGCGGCTCGGCTCGCGCTGGGCCGAGACGATCAGGTACGCGATCAGCACTCCGATCATCGCGAACACCACGCCGTGCAGCACGGTGTACGGCAGCACCAGATGCGCGGCGGTGGGCACCGTGGAGGGATTGGTGACGCCCTCGAAGGTGGCGGCACCGAGAAGTGACGGGGTGCGGAAGGGACGACCGCGGGCCGCGTCGTAGATGAGGAACCACACGGCGACCAGGGCGGCCCCGATGAGGCCGGCGATGACGCCTTCGCGGAAGTAACGGGAGTGGGAGGCCATGGGAGACCCTCCTTATGCCCAGCCAGCCGGTCAGACGACGTAGGCTCAGGCGTACCACCATCGCCCGGCCACGGCAAGCCGGCTCAGGCGGCGGCCAGGACCTCCAGGACCGCGGGGCCGAGCAGCCCCACCCGCCAGCCGTGCACCCCCTCGACCTCTCGCAGGCCGGCCAGGTCCGCGGGGGGCGCCGCGGCCAGCCGGTCGATCAGCCGCTGGGGGAAGAGCACCCCGGGCTCGAGGCCGATCTCCTTGGAGGCGCGGGTCCGCCACGCCCGCAGAGCCTCGGACCGGCGCCGGACCACCGCCGGCACGTGGGGCCGGGGGGATCCCCGGTAGCTGGGGAGCTGATCGGCGGGCAACACCAGGCCGCGGGCGACCGCCTCGAGGATGGCGGGGCCGGCCCGCCGGACCACCGGGGGCGTGCAGCCGGGAACGGACAAGATCGCCTCGTTGTCCGCCGGCAGGCGCTTGGCCAGCGCGACCAGGCTCTCGTTGCCCACGATCATGAATGGCGGGCGGTCCAGGCGCAGCGCGAGCGTCTCGCGCGCGGCGTGCAGCTCGCGCAGCACCGCGAGCCCGCGCGCGTCGAGCTCCTTGGCGCCCTTGAGCTTCATGTAGGCGTCGGGATCGGTGGCCTTCTCGGGCATGTTGAGCGCGGCGAGCGCCGCGCACTCCTCGGCCACCCACTCCTCCCGTCCGATCACCCGCAGCTCGTCCAGCAGGCGCGCCCGCAGTGGGATGAGGTGCAGGACGTCGTCGAGCGCGTAGGCCTCCTGGGCGGACGAGAGCGGCCGCCGCGACCAGTCGTCCTTCTGGCGCGACTTGACCGCGGTCACCCCGAGGTACTGGGTGAGCAGGCCCTCGAGCCCCAGCGCGGTCGCGCCCAGGAAGCGCGCCGCCACCGCGGTGTCGAAGAGGGACGCGACCGTCACCCCGTAGAGGCGCTTGAGGTACGCGAGGTCGTTGTCGGCCGCGTGCAGGACCTTGATCGTGTTCGGATCGGCGAGCACCGCGCCCAGGGGGGAGAGATCGCGCAGGACGAGCGGGTCGACGAGGTGTCCCCGCCCGCGGTCGTCGCAGATCTGGACCAGGCAGAGCTTGCCCGGGTAGTGGTGCAGGCTGTCGGCCTCGGTGTCGATCGCCACCGCGGGCGCCCCGCCCAGCTCGACGGCCAGCCCGGCGAGGTCTTCCGCGGTCCGGATCCAGAGGGGGGGCGTCATGGCGGCTCGGTTATACTACACCGTCGGCGACACACCCTTCGGAGGAGGACGGCATGCAGATCGCGGGCTCGACGACGGTGATCACCGGTGGCGCCTCCGGCCTCGGCCGGGCGACCGCGGAGCGGTTCCACGCCGCGGGCGGCTCGGTGGTGCTGGTGGATCTGCCGCGCTCGCCGGGCAACGACGTGGCGGCCGGCCTCGGGGAACGCGCCCTCTTCGCCGCCGCCGACGTGACGAGCCCCGAGGAGGTGACCGCGGCCCTGGAGGCGGCGGTGGGCCGCTTCGGCTCCGTGCAGGGGCTGGTCAACTGCGCGGGCATCGCCACCGGGGACAAGACCTTCGGCAAGCGCGGGTCGGCGGACCTGGCCGTCTTCAGCCGCACCATCCAGATCAACCTCATCGGCACCTTCAACTGCATCCGCCTCGCGGCGGCGCAGATGTCCAGGAACGAGCCCGACCGCGAGGGGGAGCGCGGGGTGATCGTCAACACCGCCTCCGTGGCGGCCTTCGACGGGCAGATCGGGCAGGCCGCCTACTCCGCGTCCAAGGGCGGCGTGGTCGGCATGACGCTGCCGATCGCGCGCGATCTGGCCGAGCTCGGCATCCGCGTCTGCACGATCGCGCCCGGCATCTTCGAGACCCCGATGGTGGCCGGCTTGCCCGAGGCCGCCCGCGCGTCGCTCGGCAAGCAGGTGCCCTTCCCGCCCCGGCTCGGCCGGCCGACGGAGTACGCGGCCCTGGCCGTGCACATCTTCGAGAACACGATGCTCAACGGCGAGACCATCCGGCTCGACGGGGCCATCCGCATGCAGCCACGCTGAGGACAGGAGCCCGCATGTACCATCCGACGATCTTCCTCGACCCGCAGTTCACCCTCGCCGTGATGGCGGGCTGGATCCTCACGCTGGGCGGCACCGGCCTCCTGCTGCTCGCCGCGGTCTGGTACTCGATCGCGGGCGAGTGGCGGCTCGGCCGCCCCGCGCCGGGAGCGTTCCGGGCCCTGATCGTGCTGGGCACGATCGCGTGGCTGGGCGGCCTGCTCTGGCAGTTCGTCGGCTACTTCGGAACCGGAAGCCTCAGCTGGTAGGGGCCAGACACTCACGCACCTTCGCGATCAGCCCGTCGGGGTTGAAGGGCTTCTGCAGCCACGCGTTCCAGGTGGCCTCCCCGGCCGGGCGGTCCGTGCTCTCCGGATAGCCCGACATGCACAGCACGCGCAGCGTGGGCCGGCCGGCCCGCAGGCGCCGCGCGAGATCGGGACCGCTCATGCGCGGCATCACCACGTCGGTGATCAGGAGGTCGATCGGTCCCGGATGGCTCCCGCCGAGGCGGAGGGCGTCGTCGGGATCCAGCGCCTCCAGCACCGCGTAGCCGTGCATCTCGAGCACGTCACGGGTCAGGGACCGCACCTCCTCCTCGTCCTCCACCACGAGGACGGTAGGGGGAGTATCAGCCACGGAGGGAACGCCGGAGCGCCTCGGTCACCACTGCCGCGACGATGCACGGAGTGCACCGCTCCCGTCTATTCGTACCGGTACGTAATTCGCTTCAGCCGTCGACGGTGAGGATGCCGCGCGCGAGCGCGTAGCGCACCAGATCGCCCTGGCCACGGAGCGCGAGCTTGCGCATGAGGTTCGCCCGGTGCACCTCGACGGTGCGCGGGCTGATGTTGAGACGGGCCCCGATCTGGGCGCTGGTCTGGCCCTCCGCGGCGAGGTGCAGCACCTCGCGCTCGCGCTGGGTGAGCGTGCGGTAGAGATCGAGGCCGGTGGGCACCGCCCGCTGGGCGTAGGCCTCCACCATCTCCTCGGAGAGCGGAGGGCTCAGGTGCCGCTCCCCGCTCGCCACCGCGCGGATCGCGCGCACCAGCTCCGCCGCGCTCGAGCCCTTCAGCACGTAGCCGGCCGCCCCGCTCTGCATCGCCTCCACCACGTAGGCGGGATTGGCGTGCATCGAGAGGACGAGGGTGCGGGTGCGGGGCGAGACCCGCAGGGCCCGCCGCACGATGTCCGGCGCGTTCAGACCCGGCATCACGAAGTCCACCACCAGCACGTCGGGCTTGACCCGCTCGACCAGGGGCGCCACCTCGAGCCCGTTGGCCGCCTCGCCCACCACCGCGAAGTCGGGCTCCGCGGCGAGCAGCGCGCGCAGGCCCTGCCGGACCACGTGGTGGTCCTCGGCGAGCACGATGCCGATCGGGCTCAATCCGTTATCCGGGGGCCGTTCACCGGCACCTCCGCGGTGAGGCGCACCCCGCCCCCCGGCCGCGTCTCCACCGTCAGGTGACCGGTCAGCAGCGCGGCGCGCTCGCGCAGGCCGGCCAGGCCCGCGCTGCCGCCGCCGGCCAGCACCGGATCCGGATCGAAGCCGCGGCCGTGGTCCTCCACCTGCACGCCCAGGACCTCGCGATTCGCCCACAGCCGGACCGTGACCTCGTCGACCCCGCTGTGGCGCGCCACGTTGGTGAGCGCCTCCTGCACGATGCGGTAGACGCCGGTCTCGGTCTCGGGATCGAAGCGCCGGTCGAGACCGTGGTGCTCGAGGTGGACCTGCACCTTGGTCTGGCTCGTGTAGCGCTCGATGTGCCCCAGGAGCGCGGGCAGCAGTCCCAGGTCGTCGAGGATGCTGGGCCGCAGATCGAGCGACAGGGCGCGCACCCGGTCCAGCAGCTCCTCCACCAGGATCCGCGCCTCCTCGAGGCGCCGGGCCAGCGCGGGCGCGGCCGGCTCCGGGAGATCGAGGGTGAAGCGCAGCCCGGTCAGCAGCTGCCCGATCTCGTCGTGCAGCTCGCGCGCGAGGTGACGGCGCTCCGCCTCCTGCACCTCCATGAGCCGCCCGGACAGCCCCTGGAGCCGGCGATAGAGCGTGGCGTTCTGGATCGCCACCGCCGCGTGATCGGCCAGGCGCATCAGGATCGCCTCGTCGCCGTCGGTGAAGGGGCGCTCGGTGCGGTTCTCCACGTAGAGCAGGCCCTCGACCTGGCCGCTGATCCAGATCGGCACCACCAGCGTGGTGATCACGCCGTCGCGCGCCACCAGGTCCGCGTAGTCGTCGCGGATGCGCGGGTCGCTGCGGCGGTCCGCGCTGCGGAACGGGCGCCCGGTGACCCACGCGGTGCCCCCCGCGCCGCGGCCTCGCTCGATCCGCGTGACGTCGGCCATGGTGTTCCCCGCCCTGTACTGGGTGGACATGGTGTCCGTCTCCGGGTCGCGCAGCAGGATGTGGGCGAGGTCGCTACCGCAGAGCTCGCGGGCGGCTCCCGCCACGTGACGCATGACCGCGGCCAGGTCGAGGGTGGCGCTGATGGTGCGGACCAGCCCCGACAGGGTATCGCTCTCGAGGCGGCGCTGCTCGGCGTCCGCGTAGAGACGCGCGTTCTCGAGCGCGACCGAGGCCTGGTCGGCCAGCGCCCGGGCCAGCTGCACGTCCTCCGCGCTGAAGAGTCGTCCCGCCCCGTCCACCAGCGCGAGCACGCCGACCACCTGCTCGCTCACGGTGAGGGGCACCGCGAGCACCGCGCGCACCGCGGTCTGCTCCACGTGCACCCGCACCTCGGGGGCCAGCGACACGCGCGGGTCGAGCAGCACGTCGTTGGAGACGACCGCGCGCCGCTCGGCCACCGCGAGCCCCGCCACTCCGGTGCCGTGCGGATGGCGGAGCGGCCAGTCCCGTCCGGCCGCGCGGCCGGAGCAGGCGGTCTCCACCAGCTCGCCGGTGGCGGGGTCGAGGTGGTAGAGCGACGCGGCCAGCACGCCGAGCAGCCCGCGCGCGGAGTCCACCACCCGCTGGGCCACTCCGCTCGGCTGCAGCGACTCGGCGAGGGTCTGGCTGACCGCCCCCAGCGCGAGACTCTGCCAGCGCCGGCGCTCCGCCTCCTCGAAGAGCCGTGCGTTCTCGAGGGCCACCGCGGCCTGGTCCGCGAAGGTCTGGGCCAGACGCAGGTCGTCGTCGGTGTAGGCGCGGCCGAGGCGGTCGCCGACCGTGAAGCCGCCCACCACCTGCCCCTTCACCACCAGCGGCAGCGAGAGCACCGAGGGGCACAGCGCGTGCCCGGGACGCATGGCGGCGGTGGCCGTGATGCGGCCGTCGATGCGGACGTCGGGGGTGACGACCGGCTGCCGCCGGCTCACCGCGAGGCCGACCACCCCGTGGCCGGGCGGGAGCATGAAGCCCGGGTCGAGGAAGCGCTCGGCCTCGCCGGAGCGCCCGATCACCTCGAGGCAGCCCGAGGCCGGCACCAGCCGGTAGAGCGCGGCGGCGCGCACCTGCAGGGCGCGCAGCACCACGTCCGCGATGCGCTGGCCCAGCGCGGCCACGTCGAAGGTCTCGGAGAGGAACCGCCACACCTCGGAGAGGGCCTCCGCGGTGCGCCGCCGGCGCTCGCTCTCCGCGAACAGGCGCGCGTTGCCGATCGCGACCGCGGCGTGGCTCGCCAGCATGTCGACGATCTCGCGCTCCTCAGCGGTCGGCTCCTCCCGGTCGGCGAGGGCCACGCTCAGCACGCCCATCAGCTCGCCGCCCGCCGCGATCGGCACCCCGTAGTAGGCCTTGTGGCCGGCCTCGCGCCACAGCGGCGAGATCAGGCGAGGGTCGGCGCCCACGTCGGACACCAGCATGGGCCGACCGCTCTCCGCCACCACGTGGGTGATGCCCTGACCGAACGGGATGACCGAGGCCAGCCCGTCGGAGGAGCCGGCGCTGGTGGCGGCGAGACGGTAGCCGCCCCGCTCCGGATCGACGAGGCGCACCACGCAGAAGACACCCGGGCGGAGCGCGCGCACCGCCTGCACCACCTGGTCCAGCACCGCCTCGGTGTCGAGGGCGCCCGCGACGGAGCGGGCGAGGCTCGCGACCTCGCGCAGCCGGGCGAGCGAGACATCCGGCAAGACCGCCACCTCCTTCAGATCGACGGGCAGATCGACGGGCAGATTGACGCGCCGCCCGGTCCCGATCGACGGACGGACGGCCGAGCCGTGACCTTAGCGGCCCCCTCGGATCGTGTCAAGCCGCCGCGAAGCGGCCGAGGCGCAGCTCCGAGCAGTCGGCGCGCGGGCGTCCGTCGAGCAGCCACTCCGCCACCGTCTCGCCGACCGCGAAGGAGTGCTGGAAGCCGTGCCCGCAGAAGCCCACCGCGAGGAAGAGACCCTCGACGCCGGGCGCCCAGTCGAGGATCGCGCGCCCGTCCGGGGTGAGGGGCCGCAGCCCGGCCCACGCGTGCCGCACGCGCGCGCCCTCCAGCGCGGGGATGCGGCGCACCGCCTTCTCCACCGCGCCCTCCAGCACACTCCAGTCCACCTCCGCCTCGTAGGCGGTGCTGGCGCCGATGTCGCCCGGGCTCATGAGGATCGCGCCCTGCTCGCTCCGGCAGTAGAAGCCGCTGCCGGTGTCGGTCACCAGCGGCAGGGGGTGGCGCACCCCGTCGAAGGCGTCGGTCACGAAGATGTGGCGGCGGCGCGGGTCCACCGGCAGATCGAGGCCCGCCATCCGCCCCACCAGGGGCGCCCACGGCCCCGCCGCATTGATCACCAGCCGCGTGGCGATGACCCCCGCGGGCGTCTCCACCCCGGTGACCCGGCTGCCCGCGACGCGCAGCCCGGTCACCGGGGTCTCCTCCAGGATGCGCACCCCGCCCGCGCGCGCCCGGGCCGCGTAGGCCTGCACCACGTCGTTGGGCGAGGCGTAGCCGTCGGTCGGCCCCCACACCGCGGCGACCGCGTCGTCCACCACCAGGGACGGCACGAGAGCGCGCGCGTCGTCGGGGGCGATGATGCGCACGTCGGCTCCCAGGCTCTGCTGGAGCGTCACGTTGGTGCGGAAGCGGGCCAGGGTGGCCTCGTCGGTGACCACGAACAGGTAGCCTTCCTGGTGGAAGTCGCACGGCACGCCCATCTCGTCCTCGAAGCGCTTGAAGAAGGCGATGCCGCGCTGGGAGAACTCGATCTCGACGCGGGTGCCGAACTGGACCCGGATGCCGCCCGCGGCCTTGCTGGTGGAGCCCGCCCCCACGAAGTCGCGCTCGAGCACCACCACGTCGCGGGCGCCGCGACGCGAGAGGTGATAGGCGATGCCGGCGCCGATGGCCCCGGCGCCGATGACCACGATGTCGGCCGCGCGCGGCGGCGCCGGACTCACGGCCGGATCAGTAGAGTCCCTTGCGCAGGCGATCTTCCATGTCGCGCTCGTACTCCTCCACGCTGCAGGAGGCGGTCGCCTGGAGGTCGATCTGGTCCCAGAGGATCTTGGCCATCGAGGGCAGTCCGGTCACGTCGGGCCAGCGCTCGCGATCCCAGAGGCCCGAGCGCTTGAAGGCCTTGGCGCAGTGGAGGAAGCACTCCTCGATCTCGACCCCGATGGCGACCTTGGGCCGCTTGCCCTGCGCCTCGAGCCGGGCCAGGATCTCCGCGTCGCGGACCACGCACGCGCGCCCGTTGACGCGCAGGGTGTCCTCGCGGCCGGGGATGAGGAAGATCATCCCAACGTGCGGGTTGTCCACGATGTTGAGGTGGCCGTCGATGCGATTGTTGCCGAGCCGGTCCGGGATCACCAGGTGCGAGTCGTCGAGCACCAGCACGAAACCGGGGCCGTCGCCCTTGGGCGAGACGTCGCAGCGTCCCTCGCGGCTCGCGGTGGCCAGCAGGACGAACGGCGAGCGGGCGATGAACTCCCGGGTGTGCGCGTCGAGCCGCCCGCGATCCTTCTTCACCGCGCGCTCGTGGGGCGTGCCGAACATGGCCCGCAGCTCCTCGCGGCTGGTCACGATGTCCTTGAACATGGCGTCCTCCTCGGCCCGGCCGGTCCCGGCGGCTAGCCCCGGGTGAGCGGCTTGTAGCGGATGCGGTGTGGGGTGTCGGCGGCCGCGCCCAGACGCTTGTGCCGGTCCGCCTCGTAGTCCTCGTAATTGCCCTCGAACCACACCACCCGGCTGTCGCCCTCGAAGGCGAGCATGTGGGTCGCCACCCGGTTCAGGAACCACCGGTCGTGGCTGATCACCACCGCGCAGCCCGCGAAGGAGAGCAGCGCGTCTTCCAGCGCGCGCAGGGTGTCCACGTCGAGGTCGTTGGTGGGCTCGTCGAGCAGCAGGAGGTTGCCGCCGCTCTTCAGCATGGTGGCGAGATGCACCCGGTTGCGCTCGCCGCCCGAGAGGTCCCCCACCCGCTTCTGCTGGTCGGAGCCCTTGAAGTTGAACGAGGCCACGTAGGCGCGCGAGGCGATCTGGCGGGTGCCGAGCTGGAGCTGCTCCGCCCCGCCCGAGATCTCCTGCCACACGTTCTTGGCCGGGTCGAGCGCGTCGCGGCTCTGGTCGACGTAGGCGAGCCGCACCGTCTCGCCGACCTGGAGGGCGCCGCGGTCCGGCTTCTCCTGGCCGGTGATCATCCGGAAGAGCGTGGTCTTGCCCGCCCCGTTGGGCCCGATGACGCCCACGATGCCGCCGCGGGGCAGGCTGAACGAGAGGTCCTCGATGAGCAGCTTGTCGCCGTAGGCCTTGGAGAGGTGCTCGGCCTGCACCACCACGTCGCCGAGTCGCGGAGGCGTGGGGATGATGATCTCGGCCTGCCCCTCGCGATCGCGCGCGCCCTCCGCGAGCAGCTCCTCGTAGGCCTGCAGACGCGACTTGGACTTCGCCTGCCGCGCGCGCGGCGACATGCGGACCCATTCCAGCTCGCGCTCGAGCGTGCGCTGCCGCGCGGTCTCCTGCTTCTCCTCGATGGCCAGGCGCTGCTTCTTCTGATCGAGCCAGGAGGAGTAGTTGCCCTCCCACGGGATGCCCGCCCCGCGGTCGAGCTCGAGGATCCAGCCCGCGACGTTGTCGAGGAAGTAGCGATCGTGGGTGATGGCCACCACCGTGCCCGGGTAGTCCTTGAGGAAGCGCTCGAGCCAGGCGACCGACTCCGCGTCCAGGTGGTTGGTGGGCTCGTCGAGCAGCAGCAGGTCGGGCTTCTGGAGAAGCAGTCGGCAGAGCGCCACTCTCCGGACCTCGCCGCCAGACAGCGTGCCGACTGCTGCGTCGCCCGGCGGGCAGCGCAGCGCGTCCATCGCGATCTCGACCGTCCGGTCGAGGTCCCAGCCGTTGGCCGCCTCGATCGCGTCCTGCACGCGCGCCTGCTCGGCAAGCACCTTCTCCATCTCGTCGTCGCCGAGGGGCTCGCCGAGACGAGCGTTGATCTCGTCGAAGCGGGTGAGCAGCGAGCGGACCTCCCCCACTCCGTCCTCGACGTTACCGCGCACATCCTTCGTAGGGTCGAGCTGCGGCTCCTGCGGCAGATAGCCCACACGGACCCCCTCCGCGGGCCAGGCCTCGCCGAGGAACTCCCGGTCCACCCCCGCCATGATGCGGAGGAGCGTGCTCTTGCCCGCGCCGTTGCCTCCGATGACGCCGATCTTGGCCCCGGGGTAGAACGACAGCCAGATGCCCTTCAGGATCTCCCGCTTGGGCGGGACGATCTTCTTGAGGTCCTTCATGACGTAGATGTATTGGTGCGCCATAGACCGCGAATTATACCGGCGAAGTGGCGTTTAGGATTGACAAAAGCGAGACCCGCCCCTATAAGTACGAACCGTGACGCCGGCCGTGGGTGCCGACCTCCTCTCCGTTCGAAACGTCTCGATGCGCTTCGGGGGTATCGTCGCCCTCGACGACGTCTCCTTCGACATGGCCCCGGGCCACATCGTCGGGCTCATCGGTCCCAACGGGGCGGGCAAGACCACGCTCTTCAACTGCGTGAGCCGCCTCTACACGCCCAGCAGCGGGGACCTGCTCTTCGAGGGCCGATCGATCATCAAGAACACGCCGCACCACGTGGCCGCGCTCGGCATCGGACGGACCTTCCAGAACCTCGCGCTCTTTCCGAGCATGACCGTGCTGCAGAACGTGATGGTCGGCGTGCACGCGCGCACCGGCAGCGACTTCCTGAGCAACGCGCTGCGCCTGCCGTCGGTGAAGCGGGAAGAGCGGATGATGCGCGACGCCGCGATGGAGGCCATCGCGTTCCTGGAGCTGGACGCGGTGATCGGGCATCCGGCGGCGGGCCTGCCGTTCGGTACCCTCAAGCGAGTGGAGCTGGCGCGGGCGCTGGCCGGCAACCCCAAGCTGCTGCTCGTGGACGAGCCGGCGGGGGGCCTGAATCACGAGGAGGTCGCCGCCCTCGGGGGCATCCTGCGCTCGATCCGCGATCGACGCGGGGTGACCGTGCTCCTCGTCGAGCACCACATGAGCCTGGTCATGCAGGTGTCCGACCGCGTGGTGGTGCTCGACTTCGGACGGCGCATCGCCGAGGGCCCACCCGCGATGATCCAGCGCGATCCCGACGTCATCCGCGCATACCTGGGGAGCGAGAGCTGATGCCGGCGCTGCTCGAGGCGGAGGACCTGACCGCCCAGTACGGCTGGACCAAGGTGCTCCACGGGCTCGCCTTCGCGGTGGAGAGCGGCGGCATCACCACCATCCTCGGCGCCAACGGGGCCGGCAAGACCACCACGCTCCGCGCGGTGTGCCGCATGGTCAAGACGGGCGGCCAGGTGCGCTTCGACGGCGAGCGGATCGACGCCAAGGCCACCGAGGACATCGTGCGGCTCGGCATCGCCCACACTCCGGAGGGGCGCGGGACCTTCGTGGACCTGAGCGTCGAGGAGAATCTGCGGCTCGGCGCCTACGCGCGGCGGGAGAAGTCGGGCCTCGATCAGGACTACGAGAAGGTCTACGGGTACTTCCCGGTCCTCGCCCAGCGGCGCCGCCAGCAGGCGGGCACCCTCTCGGGCGGCGAGCAGCAGATGCTGGCGGTGGCCCGGGCCCTGATGTCCCGCCCCCGCCTCCTCCTGCTCGACGAGCCCTCCCTCGGCCTCGCCCCGCTGGTGGTGCGGGAGATCTTCCGCATCGTGCGGACGATCAACCGGCAGGAGCGCGTGAGCGTGCTCCTGGTGGAGCAGAACGCGGCGATGGCCCTCGATCTCGCCGACCACGCCTATCTCCTCGAGACCGGCCGGGTGGTGATGTCGGGGCCCGCGGCCGAGCTGAAAAAGAACGACGCGATCCGCCGCTCCTATCTCGGATACTGACGCAGGAACGAACCGGCCGAAGAGCCACACCATGAACCAATCAGCGCACACTTCGAAGCGGTGGGGGGGCTTGGGGGAGGAGCGGCGCTCGCTCCCCCCCAACTAGACATGGACATCTTCATTCAGCAGGTCGTGTCGGGGCTCGCGACGGGAGGCATCTACGCGAGCCTGGCACTGGCCCTCGTCATGATCTACCAGGCCACCGACGTGGTGAACTTCGCCCAGGGCAACATGGCGATGTTCAGCACCTACCTCGCGTGGTCGTTCCTGCAGGCGGGCCTGCCCTACTGGGTGACCTTCGCGCTCACCGTGATCATCGCCTTCGTGGGCGGCCTCCTCATCGAGCGGATCGTGATCCGCCCGGTGGAGGGCGCGCCCATCCTCACCATCGTGATCGTGACCCTGGGCCTGCTCGTCATCTTCACCAGCGTGGCGGGCTGGATCTACTCGTACATCCAGAAGCCGTTCCCGAGCCCGTTCCCGGAAAAGCCCATCCGCATCGGCCAGATCGTCTTCGGCGCCCACGATCTCGGCGCCATCGGCGTGACCCTGGTCATGCTGGTGGTGCTGTTCCTCTTCTTCCGCTACACCACGCTCGGACTGGCCATGCGCGCGGCGGCCCAGAACCCGGTCTCGAGCCGGCTCTGCGGCATCCGGGTGAGCTGGATGCTCGGCCTCGGCTGGGGCCTCGCGGCCGCCTTCGGCGCGGTGGCGGGCATGATGGTGGCGCCGGTCGTCTTTCTCGATCCGAACATGATGGGCGGCATCCAGCTCTACGCCTTCGCGGCCGCGACGGTGGGCGGCTTCACGAGCCCGCTCGGTGCGGTGGTGGGCGGGCTCCTGGTCGGGGTCACCGAGAACCTGGTCGGCACCTACGTCTCGTTCATCGGCACCGAGCTGAAGCTGACCGTCGCGCTCGCGATGATCATCATCGTGCTGCTGGTGCGGCCCGCCGGTCTCTTCGGCCGCACCACCATCCGGCGCGTCTAGCGATGGCGGCGGACTCGGGGGCGGCGGCGAAGGCGGCGGAGGGCGGCGCCGACGCGCCCGCCGCGGCGCGGACGGCCGCGGCCGCGCGATCCCTGCGGCTCGGCGCGGTGCTGGTGGTGCTCGTGCTCGCCGCCGCCCTGCCCCTGTTCGTGAGCGGGTTCCGCCTCTTCCAGTTCACCCAGGTCCTGATCTACGCGATCGCGCTGCTCGGGCTGAACCTGCTCACCGGCTACAACGGGCAGTTCTCGCTCGGCCACGGAGCCTTCTACGGGATCGGGGCGTACACCAGCGCGATCATGGTCGACCGGTGGGGCATCGGCTACGGCTGGACGATCCCCACCGCGGGGCTCGTGTGCCTGATCGTGGGCTTTCTGTTCGGGCGCCCCGCCCTGCGGCTCGAGGGCCTCTACCTGGCGCTGGCCACCTTCTCCCTGGCCCTGGCCGTCCCCCAGATCCTCAAGTACTTCGAGGACTGGACCGGCGGCTCCCAGGGCATCGTCCTGAGCAAGCCGAAGGCTCCGCTCCACCTGCCTCTCACCGAGGACCAGTGGCTCTACTTCCTGACCCTGGCCGTCACGATCGTGCTCTTCGTCCTGGCCGCCAACCTGCTCGGGGGGCGAACCGGGCGGGCCATCGTGGCCATCCGCGACAATCACATCGCGGCCGAGGCCATGGGCGTCAACAACGCGCTCTACAAGTCGGTCACCTTCGGGGTGAGCGCGGCCTACACCGGGATCGCGGGGGCGCTGAGCGCCATCGTGGTGGCCTACGTCGCCCCCGACTCCTTCGACGTCTTCCTCTCGATCACCCTGCTGACCGGGATCGTCATCGGGGGCTTCGGGACCATCGCCGGCCCGATCTACGGGGCGCTCTTCATCCAGTTCGTGCCAAACTGGGCCCAGGACATCTCCAAGGCCGCGCCCTGGGCCATCTTCGGGCTGTTCCTGATCGGTTTCATGTACGTGATGCCGCGCGGCATCGCCGGATTTCTGCAGCTGGTGTGGATCCGGTTGACCAGGCGGGCAGTTTCCAGAAGTAGCAACTCAACCTGAACGGGAGGACCTCAATGAGTCTTTTGAAGCGATTCACCGCCGGTGTGCTGCTGGCGAGCCTGGCCGCGCTGGCGCCCGCGGGCGCGGCCACCGCCCAGACCGTGGTGGGCGTCACCGCCACCGAGATCAAGATCGGCCACACCAACCCCTACAGCGGCAACGCCTCCGCCTACGGCACCATCGGCAAGACCATCGCCGCCTACTTC